>Ga0233444_10005981_pt1 | contig 11021 bp, 9 predicted proteins | sample SI_124_October20_6_FD_182792 | JGI IMG/M metagenome (GOLD analysis project Ga0233444, IMG submission 182792) | Seawater microbial communities from Saanich Inlet, British Columbia, Canada - SI_124_October2016_10_MG | ecosystem: Environmental > Aquatic > Marine > Inlet | place: Canada: British...
AAATGATTTTCATTTTTGGGGACATTGATTAATTGAAAAACAAACATAAACAGGGTTATGTCGCCTATTGTACTAGAAAAGATATACGACCCTTTAAAACTTGTAATAAACACTATAAAGTAGATCATATAAATATACACTTTCACCTTTTCTGACATTTTAGAACGAAAATTCAGGTAAATCATATAAAAATACATAACTAAATAGATTAATAAAGATATAATACCGGATCCATTCAAAACACGAGTAAAAAAAACATCTGAAATGACTAAACCCATTCCGGTATCAGCGTTTGACTTAAAGTCACCAAGTAAAAAGGTAAAAGCATCATCTGGCATAAAATAGTGCTTATTTGAAAACAACGAATTCGACGATTTTGTTTCAAAGCTTCCGTGTTCGAAGTAATTATTAATCCCCTCAAACATTAAAACTTGTGTTTTCATAAATCGCTCATCAACCAATCCATCAAAAAGTTGAATTAAAATCACTGCAGTAACGGCAATAATAAAAGCATATCGAAAATTAATTTTAATCATCAATAATAACAGAATAATTAATGTGAGATATAAGCTTGTTCTTGATGTTATTAACTGAGTTCCAATGAGAAAAATCATCAGCACTATATGGTATCTTTTATTATTAACTGTGTTATACAAAACAAGGCTTATAAAACCAAAAAGACTAAGAATTCCTGCTGTAGGAAAACCTGTCATCAAGCCTGATTTTCTATATGGTGTTGACCTTTCTATATCAAAAGAAGATCCAAAATTTGAGAATTGCTCAAATCCCAAAAAAGGAGAAAAGTATTGAATATATATAAAAGTAGCATTAATCAAAGAACTAATAATAACTACTGATAACAACTCACTTAAACTAACTTTGTAAAACTTAAATATTTGCAACAAACATACAAATGTGATAAGTATTCTAAAAGGTTTTAACAAATGCACTGGTGTAATCTTCATATGCACTACAGCTAAAACAGTTAGTAACACAAGAGCCAAACCATTTAGTATTAAAAACAACCGAGCATTTTTCGGTATACATATCACGCCCTTACTCTTATAAATGCATTCGAGTAGAGGAATGATCAAAAATACAATTGAAACATCAGCTCCGCCTACCCTAGGTACAATGAGATATAATATTAAGTATATAACTATTCTCATTTTCGATTCTAAAATGTGAGTATGGTAACTAAAATCAACATTCACTCCTAATTTTTAGTTCGTCTCAGAACATTTATTCCAGAATCTATGATTCTGTAGTGTCTATATTTCGCGAACCACCTAAGAAATAAAAGCCTATAAATTAATATAATTAAAAGAGAAAACATTTTCCTTAAAACAAACCGCCAGTAAACAAATTTGGTATCAGAATTAAACCTGTTCAAAATTGCAACTACATAATACTTATATTTTATTTCGAACAACACGCTTCTCCTAGTATTAGTGTATGACGTTTGATTATTTTTTAAATAAACAGACATTATATCATTCATATAATACACTTTGCCTTTTAGTGACAGGTACAGTGTTAAAACAAAGTCTCCTGCTGTTTTAGAGGCTATTTGAGGTTTTAAAATTTCCTTAAGATATCTACCCTGAAACATCATAGAAGCTGTTGGTGTTAATCCCCCACCAGATAAAATAATCTGCTCCGTTTCAAAATAACAATCCTCACTTATGTTTAGAGGTCTAATTACATCTTTTGAATTTGTAAAATCAATAAAAGATGCATGAAAACAAAGTGAAACATCATTATGTTTTTCTAAAAAACCCACTTGCTTTTGAATTTTTAACGGGTCACTCCAATAATCATCTCCCTCACACAATGCAATATATTTTGCGCCGCTGTTGATACATAATTTGTAAATATCTTGACCGTTTTTTGTCCCTCCAACATTTTTACTTTGCAGAAACAATTCAATTTTACTTGGGTATTTTTCTTTAAGTCGAATACAAATTTCTCGTGTTTTGTCAGTGGAACAATCTTCGCCTAGAAATAATTTGTATTTATAATTTGTTTTCTGATTCACAACCGACTCTACCGCCTGTGAGATGTAGCTTTCATGATTATAGGTAACCATCCAAACTGCTACTGTGATCTGGTATTCTGATAAATTATCATTCATGTACTCAATTATACCTTACTTCGTTTTACTAAGAAATAAAAAACGACTTTTTGACCCAAAAAACTCTGGTGATATTGGTAATTACCTAATTAAAAAGAACCGTTTATATCCAAACGATGTGTTTCTTCTTATTATATAATATATACTCGACAAATTTTAGTTTTGGGATTCGCTTTTTATGAATTTTCTAATTCCGCATAACCAAAACCCGATTCTCCAAAACCATTTCCATTATAGAACATTAAATATTTATTTTTTATTCTAATAACATGAGGATATTCAATCATTAAACTATCCCAACCTTTTTCACTTCTTTTAATACCAGATTTATCATCTTGTCTTTTCCAATTAATCCCGTCAACAGAAGTAGCATAACCAATCCGATAACTATTACTCTTATTAATTCGATAGTTATCAAAATTTCTGTATGAATACCACATTTTGTATTCTCCATTTACTGAAACTACTGAAGCTTTTACTATGCCTGCTTCTTTTGAATTGATATAATCTATAGCAACAACTCCTTTTCGCTCCCAATCTATACCGTTAATAGATTCTGCGTATTTAATATGATATCTCGGTTCAGTTTTACCGTCTACAATACGCCATTCAGTGCAGGAAAGGTACCAGTTTTTCCATATCCCTTTATCGAAAATAACACAAGAAGTTCCAGAGTAATGTGGCTCTCTGTAATTACGATCCCATAAAGGTCCTTTTGAAAACCGATTATATGTTTTTCCTCCATCTTTACTTATTGCAAGACCTACCGAATTATGATAAGAAATCGTATTCCTAACATTCCAACCTATATAGTATAACCACTTTTCGTTATTCCCTTTATTTATTATCCATGAAGGCATAACACCACAATCATCAAACATACCTAAATCACCCAGAGACATTATTGGCTCTTGGGAAATTTCTAATATTTTTTTTGGATCATCTGCATCTAAAATAATGCAGGCAGGAAGACTTCTACCCTGTTTATCTCTCGTAGAGAAATAAACTTTTATAACATTTTCCTCTTCTATATAATCAGCTACAGGAACCTGTGCATGAGACACAGACCAAGGAATGCTTCCATCAGGTTTATATATGAATCCTTTTTTTTTCCATTTCATCATAATTAATATATTTTGTAACTTATTAAGTCTTCTTTTAACTTAGCTGGACTGCCCACATAAACACCCCATTCAGTAGTTTTCTGTTTTGTCAAACATCCGCCCATAGCTAACAAGGTTCCCTTTGAAATTTTAGAATAATCTCTTATTGTTGAATTCACTCCAAAAAAACAATGAGACTCAATTATACAGTGACCAGACATGACAACATGGGAAGTAAAAAACACGTGATCCTTAATTACGCTATGATGGCCGATATGATTTCCGCTCCATAACACCACGTTATTTCCTATTTTAGTAAACGGTTGTATTGTATTATCCTCTAGTATAAAACAATTTTCTCCAATTTCATTATCACAAATAGTAGCCTTCGAACTAATGTAAGTTATGTAATTATAACCTTTTTCTTTGCCCTCCAGATAAATCCCCTCTCTTAACTGATTCATATTTCTACCTGTCATTGGGGCAAACAATGAATATTCAGATGGTGGGTACGAATCTTCCAATGTTTCAAAACTTACTAATGGCAAACCTCTAAAAGATTCCGCTTCCTTATACTTTTCATGAACAGTAAAAGCTACAACCTCAAATTCACTGTCATTTACTAAATACCAGTGTGCCAATTCAGCAGTATCTAAAATTCCAAAAATGATTACTTTCTTCATATTTTCCTATACCAATTTATACTTATTTAAAAACTCCATAACTACAGTTTTATTATTAAACACTAATACATCAATTATTGATAAATCGGAAACAAATTCCCCATTAAACTGGGCATACGGTTCTGGATAACTATCTAAAAAGCTTAAATGAATACCTTTAGATTGAAAATATTCCTTTTCATATAACGCCTGACCTCCTATAGAATTAATGTATTGATCAGCCTGTAGGTCTTTACTAATAGAGATTAACCTATCTGCTCTAGGTAACCCTTTCGATTCTGGACTTATTCCTGAACTAAACTCAAAACTTGTGTCCACCTCTAAATAATTACTCAGAGAAATAACGGAGTTTGCAGAATACTCACTAATATTTGTAATATCAGCATAAATTATCTCTTTAATTAAACCTTCTACCTCACTATAATATGGGGCTTTACTGTAAGCACCTTCAATCGTAAATATCAACTTGTCCTTCATTTTTTGATCAAAAAACACATCAATTTCCTTAATCAGTTTGTTTTGGCTAGCTTTTATTAATGGAACAGTTATTAGTACATCTTCGCCATTGAGTAAAATTCGATTTCGATTAATCCACCCTCTTTTAATGTAATTGACATCATCATAAAATATAAAGTGATCGACTGCATTAACTAGCTGAAAGTATCCAATATGAGGGAAAAAATATGGCTGCATTATCGCTGCTTTCATGACTCATTGTTTTGAATTTCCAATAATAAACTGCAAATAAAATCTACCTCATCAATGTTCAAATCATAAAATATTGGCAAACAATATACTCGCTTTGATATACTGTCCGTGTTTTCCAAAGCGGTTGTTTTTACATATGGTAAACTAGTGGCTAATGATGGGTAGAAATACCTTCTACCAAATATTCCGTTCATATTCAACACTTTTATACATTGCAACAACAAAACTTCAGTATCGAAAATTATTGGATAATACGAAAAATTAGTAGATGACCTTTCATGCCACAATGGCTTAAACGCTTTAAATTTCTTTAACTTCAAATCGTACCGATTTGTAATTTGTTTTCGTTTATTAAGGATGACATTCATATACGGTAGGTTAGCCAGACCCATTGCAGCGTGGAACTCAGAATTTTTACCATTAATGCCAAGTCCGTCAAACGTTTCTGGACTGTTATGCCCAAAATTGCTCATAAAAGTCAACTTTTGATGTAAGTCAATATTATTCGTTACGACAAAACCTCCCTCAATTGTATGAAATAATTTTGTTGCGTGCGTACTACATGTTGATATGTCTCCATAATTAAATATAGAAATTCCATTTATTTCAACTCCGAAAGCATGTGCAGCATCATAAATTACTTTTAGCTCATATTTATCAGCTATTTTTTGGATTGCTTCCACATCGCATGGATTACCATATACATGAGTCGCAACTATTGCTGTTGTTTTCTCCGTGACTGCAGCTTCAATTTTAGTAGCATCAATATTTAACGAATGTTTATCGATATCTACATAAACAGGTTCACATCCTTCCCATGCAATACTACTTGTGGTGGCAACATAACTAAATGGGGTCGTAATAATTTCTCCTTTTAATCCCAATGCTTTTATGGCTAATTGCAATGCGATCGTTCCATTGGAAACAAACAGCAAATTATTTACTGAAAGGTACTTTTTTAACCTCTGCTCAATGTCAACAGCTAATGGTCCCCTATTAGTTAAAACTCCACGAGACCAGATACCTTTCAATAATAAATCATACTCTTCGGGAGGCGGTAAAAAGGGCTTGACAACAGGTATCATTCGTTTTTATTTTTTTAATATTAATAGCAACTCGTGTATCGCGCTTTTCGGTAGGAACAAGTTTATAGATATGTAGAAAACAAAACCTATCGAAAATGAAAAAACAATTTGCAACATACTCGAGTATTCTATAAAAAAAGCAGAGCAATAATTTATTATTACAAACATTACACCACATAAAATCAAAATTGGCAGCATATCTAACAATTGACTACCCGTTTTATAATCTATAAATCGACTACTATAATGCGTGTTTACTAAAAGTGCAAAGATGGAAGTAACCACGCTACTCCATACCAAACCAAAAATTCCGAATTGAAAGCCAATAAACAGAGCTATTACAAGAATAATCTTCTTTATTATTTCTAATTTTAAAAATAAGTCACTTCTTCCAAACACTTTCAAAATAGTAATATTAAATGCGTGTATTGGATACAAAATAGCTGAAATACTTAGTATTTGAAAAAAAGGCACTGCTGCAACCCATGCTTTACCTAAGAGGAGATCAAATAAAGGCCACGCAACAGCAGCGGCTCCTATCATTAATGGTGCAATAATAAAAAAAGTGACCCGCAACATTTTCCTATAAATAAATGATAATTTCTCTCTATTATCTTGTAATCTAGATAACACTGGATAGGTTACCTTACCTATCACCGATGTTACAGCCATTGATGGATAATCATTGAATTTTTTCGCCCGATCATAAAATCCAAGCATTTCGACTGGATAAAATTTTCCTATCACAATATTGAAACTATTATCAAATAATCGGTTTAACAACCCTGAAAGCATCAACTTGTATCCGAATGCATAATGAAACCTTAATTTTTCCATTGAAAACCTGAAACTAGGTTTCCAATTGGACGTCAACCATAACAACAATGACAATAAGATATTTGTAGACATGTACATTGATACTATACTCCAAACACCATAATTATTAGAACTCATCCACAATCCAATAACAGCTCCTATAACTGTACTGGGTATGCTTAAGAGAGTTACTCTCCTGAATTTCATTTCTTTATTTAATATAGCCAATTGAACCGCGGAGAAAGCAGACACCACAAAAGTTAAACAGAATACGCGAATAATATTTTTAAGGACTTCTTGTTCGAAGAAAAGTGCTATTGATGGAGCACTAACATATAATACTACATACACCAATATACTCATCAACATGTTCATGTAGAATACGGTCGAAAAGTCACTATCATCAGCGCCTTTGGTTCTAATAAGTGACGAGGACAAACCACTATCAACCAAAGAGTTTCCAATAGCTATAAAGACCGCAATCATCCCTATTAGACCAAATTCTTCCGGGCCCAAATAACGCGCAATAAAAATCATAGCAAAAAAAACCACTCCTTTCAAAAGAAAAGTCTCAATAAAATTCCAGAATATTCCGGAAAATACTTTTTGCTTTAATGACATAAATTTGACAGTCTTATTTTTTCTTAATATTAAGCTGGATTTTCAAGAAACAAAAAACCTTATTTGATATAAGATTTTCAAGCAATTTCATTAACCATGGCAATATCCTAATCAAGAAAATTCCTGAGAACATTTTCTATTTAAGAAACTCCTATACTATTTTCTTTAAATATTCATAGTAATTGCCCTTTAAACTCCTTATATTATTCAAGACTTCAACTTTAGATATCCAATTATAATTTAAAGCTATTTCTTCTAAACAGCCGATTTTCAAACCAGTCCTTTTCTCAATTGATTTTACAAATTCAGTAGCTTCTGATAATGCTTCATGAGTACCAGTGTCTAACCATGCAAATCCCCTGCCTAAAATTTCAAATTGAAGCTTTTTTTCATTCAAATAGTTTTGATTAATAGAAGTAATTTCTAACTCGCCTCGAGAAGATGGCTTTACTTTTTTAGCAAAATTAACAACAGAATTTGGATAAAAATATAATCCTACAATAGCATAATTTGATTTTGGTTCTATTGGTTTTTCCTCAATACTAATAACAGCATTATTTTCATCTACTTCTGCAATTCCATAACTTTTGGGGTCACTTACATAACTACCAAAAACAACCGCTTTTCTTGTGGTTTCTATAGTTTCAATCGCGTTTGATAGTAATTTTTGTAGACCTGCACCATAAAATATGTTGTCTCCTAAAACTAAACAAACATCGTCGTTTCCTATAAATTTTTCTCCAATTATAAAAGCTTGCGCCAATCCATCAGGAGATTTTTGTTCTTCATAAGATAATTTTATACCTAACTTCTCACCTGTTCCAAATAAATTCATAAAATTTGGTAAATCATTTGGCGTGGATATTATTAAAATATCTCTTATCCCTGCTAGCATTAAAACTGACAAAGGATAGTAAATCATTGGTTTATCATAAATTGGTAGTAATTGTTTACTAACACTTAATGTAAGTGGGTGTAATCGTGTTCCAGATCCTCCTGCTAAAATAATTCCTTTCATATTCATTATATTGTTTTTGATCATACGTTGCATATTCCACATTCAAAACACATTGCATCCATTCTGGATTTTCCAAATACCAATGTTCCGTCAATCTTGATTTTTACATCTTTGGAATTAATTAATCTTGTGGTAATCTATAAACCAATTCACAAATTCTTGTACCCCCTTTTCAATACCAATAATGCTTTTGTGTCCTAAAGTTTCTAATGTACTCATATCAGCCCAAGTCTGGGGAACATCTCCCGCTTGCATTGGCATAAATTCTTTTTTAGCCTCTTTTCCAAAACTAGTTTCAATTGCTTTAATAAAATCACCTAGAGATTCAGGAGTGCCGTTTCCTATATTTGAAATTCTATACGCTGGTATTACGTTTCTTTTTTCGGGTGGGTTTTGTAATAAGATTTCAATACCGTTTATGATGTCATCTATGTAAGTAAAATCTCTGCGCATATTTCCGTTATTAAAGACTTTAATTACTTGATTCTTCATAATTGCATCTGAAAACAACATCGGGGCCATATCTGGTCTTCCCCAGGGACCATATACTGTAAAAAAACGCATTCCTGTTGTTGGTAAGGAATATAAATGACTATAGGTATGTGCCATTAATTCATTGCTTTTTTTTGTTGCAGCATACAAACTAATTGGATAGTCTACATTATCAGTAGCAGAAAAAGGAACCTTTTTATTTTCCCCATAAACACTTGAACTACTTGCATATAATAAATGCTTAATTTGATTATGTCTACAAGATTCTAAGATATTTCCAAAACCAACAATATTACTATCAATATAAGCCTCTGGGTTTTCAATACTATAACGAACTCCCGCCTGAGCCGCTAAATTAAATACTACGTCAAAATTATTTTCTTTAAATAGAAGCGGTATGTTTTCACGATCTTGTAAGTTCATTCTAACAAACTGGAACAATTCAAGGTATTTATTGCTTATGCATTTTTTTAAAAAGATCTCTGCTTCGCTTCTAATTACCCCTAATTCATTTAAACGAGCATATTTTAAATTTACATCATAGTAGTCATTTATATTATCTAATCCGACAACTTCATGACCTTTATTAAGTAATGCTTTTGACAAATGATATCCAATAAATCCAGCTGCGCCAGTAACTAATATTTTCATTTACTTTTTCCCTATTTGATAATATTCAAATCCTTTTTCCTCCAGATTAAATGTGCTGTATTGATTACGTCCATCAAAAATAACCGGAGTTTTCAATTGTGTTTTCAACTCTTCAAAATCAGGAGAACGAAATTCTTTCCACTCAGTGAGTAACACCAGTGCATCTGCATCTTGTAAAACATCATACTTAGAATCCGCATACGTTACATTTTGAATTCCTTTTAAATAATGCTCTTTTGCTTCATTAACCGCTTTCGGGTCATAGGCCTTAATTTTAGCACCTCTACTTACCAATTCCTTAATTACATAAATCGCAGGCGCCTCACGCATGTCATCGGTTCCTGGCTTAAAAGCCAATCCCCAAATACCAAAAGTAAAGCCGGTTAAATCCTCTCCAAACCGTTTGACTATTTTCTGAGCGATTACTAACTTTTGCGCATCATTTACTTTCTCTACCGAGATTATTAATTGAGCATTATAACCATTTTCTGTAGCGATTTTAGTCAGTGCTTTTACATCTTTTGGGAAACAAGAACCTCCATAACCCGCTCCAGGATATATGAAGCTATATCCAATACGCTGATCTGAACCAATTCCGATGCGCACTTGATTGGCATCTGCCCCTACCTTTTCACAGATATTGGCAATTTCATTCATAAAAGATATTTTGGTAGCTAGCATGGCATTAGCTGCATACTTAGTCATCTCAGCCGAGCGAATATCCATAGATATAAAGCGATCACTTATCATGCAAAAAGGATGATATAATTGTTTCATCTTCTCTTTAGCATAATCGCTATCAGTTCCAATCACGACTCTATCTGGCTTCATGAAATCTGCTATCGCAGCTCCCTCTTTTAAAAACTCAGGATTAGAAACCACATCAAACTGTAAATCAGAATTTCTTATCTCTAACTCTTTTTGAATGGTCGCCTTTACCTTATCCGCAGTTCCAATAGGGACGGTAGATTTATCAACAACAATCAGTCTTTTTTGCATTGTCTGACCTATAGATTTTGCGACGGCTAAAACATATTGCAAATCTGCAGAGCCGTCATCCCCCATGGGAGTGCCAACGGCAATAAAAGCGATTTCAGAGTTTTGTAAAGCGTCATGTAACTCTGTTGTAAAAAATAAATTCTTGTTTTTTACATTTTTTAAAACCATGGCTTCTAAACCAGGTTCAAAAATAGGAATGATCCCTTGGTTTAGTTTTTCAATCTTAACGGGGTCTATGTCTACACAGGTAACGTTGTTCCCCATCTCTGCAAAACACGTTCCTGAGACTAACCCAACATATCCGGATCCTACAACTGTAATATTCATCTCTTATTTTTTCTCGACTACAACCGGTAGTCCTTCATTATTATTGTTTCGTTATTCCCTCTTTCACAAAGCTGTAGCGAGCAGTTTTCTCCTTTAAAAAGTTTTCAAGGTCACTGTTCACTAGTATAACCTTTCTTTGTTTTTCGCTGTTGCTTACCGCTGCTTGCAACCGGGAAATCATCCTTCGTGCTTATTTCCCAGACCAGTAGACAACCGCTCACCATATCGTCCTTGATTTCTGTCATTACCTGGGTGTTTACTTTCTTGCCTACCAGCTTGTGCACCCTGGCGCTGAGTCCAGCGATGTATTCTGCGTCTAACTCTTCACCAATAAGTATACAATCAATGCTACCGCTCGGAACGCCGCGGGCTAAGTCCCCAAAG
>Ga0233444_10005982_pt1 | contig 11017 bp, 9 predicted proteins | sample SI_124_October20_6_FD_182792 | JGI IMG/M metagenome (GOLD analysis project Ga0233444, IMG submission 182792) | Seawater microbial communities from Saanich Inlet, British Columbia, Canada - SI_124_October2016_10_MG | ecosystem: Environmental > Aquatic > Marine > Inlet | place: Canada: British...
AAAAAAGTTGAGATCAAGTATAGAGATGTTCATTCCAGAACATTAACTAATGATGTTCAATACTTTCCTCCTAAGGAGAGGGTTTATTAATAATGGTTCAATTTAACTTACCACAGAACTCAAAAATAACAGTTGGTAATTATTTTAAAGACGAGACAAATTCTAAAAATTTAAAAAAAGTCAATGTGTACAGATGGGATCCATCTACAGGTCAAAACCCAAGCGTTGATACTTTTGAAGTTGATATGGATACTTGTGGTCCAAAAGTATTGGATATTTTGTTTAAAATAAAAAATGAGATCGATCCATCGCTTACATTTAGAAGATCATGTGCACACGGTGTTTGCGGATCATGCGCAATGAACATTGATGGTATAAACACTTTAGCATGTATAAAATCGCATACAGATATTAATGGTGATTTAAATATTTATCCTTTACCCCATTTAAAGGTAATCAAAGACTTAATTGGAGATTTAACAACTCTTTACAAACAATATGAATCAATTAACCCATGGTTAATGACAGAGCAAACAGGAACAGAAAAACAAGAATTACGACAGTCTCAAAAAGATAGAGAAAAATTAGACGGATATTATGAGTGTATACTTTGTGCATGTTGTTCAACATCGTGCCCCAGCTATTGGTGGAATGGAGATAAGTATTTAGGACCAGCAGTTTTATTACAAGCTTACCGATGGATAAATGATAGCAGGGATGGAGATCAAAAAGAGAGATTAAAAAAAGTTGCAGATGAATTAAAACTATATAGGTGTCACACCATAATGAATTGTACCAATTCTTGTCCAAAAGGATTAAATCCAGCAAAAGCTATTGGTTCTATTAAGAAAATGCTTGCAACAAGCTAAAAGCTTATTTATTCAATATCTTCATGAAAATTATTGAACATTTCATTGATGGAAAAACTTTCAGAGGAGATACAAAAAGGACTAGTAAAGTTTTTAATCCCGCAACAGGTGAACAAAGTGCTGAAGTAAAACTAGCTAGCACCAAAGATGTAAATATCGCAATAGCAAGCGCTCAAAAAGCTTTTGAAGCTTGGTCAAACAAACCTCCTCTTCAAAGAGCTAGAATAATGTTTAAATTTAAAGAATTAATAGAAAAAAATTCAGATGAACTAACAAAAATCATAGTAGCGGAACACGGAAAGGTATATGAGGATGCGAGAGGATCTTTAACAAGAGGTCTAGAAGTCGTTGAATATGCTTGCGGTATTCCTCAAATGTTAAAGGGCGAGTTCACAGAAAACGTTGGATCAAATGTAGATAGCTGGTCTATTCGTCAGCCCCTGGGTGTTTGTGCAGGTATAACTCCTTTTAATTTTCCAGCTATGGTTCCAATGTGGATGTTTCCGATGGCAATAGCATGTGGCAATACTTTTGTGCTTAAACCTTCAGAAAAAGATCCATCTTGCTCAATGAGGTTAGCCGAACTTTTAAAAGAAGCGGGATTGCCAGATGGAGTTTTTAACGTTGTGAACGGGGACAAGGAAGCTGTCGACGCTTTAATAAATAACAAGGATGTAGTGGCAATGAGTTTTGTGGGTTCAACTCCGATTGCAAAATATATTTATGAAAATTGTGCTAAAAATGAAAAAAGAGTTCAAGCGCTAGGTGGAGCTAAAAATCATTGTGTAGTAATGCCTGATTGTGATTTAGATCAAGCAGTAAATGGGTTAATGGGAGCAGCATATGGATCGGCAGGTGAAAGATGCATGGCACAATCAGTGGCAGTAGCTGTTGGTGGTATTGGAGATAAACTTGTAGATTCTTTAGCTAAAAAGGTTGAGGCATTAAAAGTTGGGCCAGGAATGGATAAACAATCAGAAATGGGACCTCTTGTTACGAAAGAGCATTTAAATAAGGTTAAAGGATATGTTGATTTGGGAGAAAAAGAGGGAGCCAAATTAATTGTTGATGGCAGAAATTTTAAATTACAAGGATATGAAAATGGTTATTACATGGGCGGATGTCTATTTGATCACGTTAAAAAAGATATGAGAATTTATAAAGAAGAAATTTTCGGACCTGTTTTATCTGTTATAAGAGCTAAAGATTTTGATGAAGCCTTACAATTAGTTAATGATCACGAATTCGGAAATGGTGTAAGCATTTTTACTAGAGACGGAGATTCTGGAAGAACTTTTTCAAACAAAGCTAAAATTGGAATGGTTGGAATAAACATACCAATCCCCGTACCTATGGCATTTCATAGTTTCGGTGGTTGGAAAAGATCACTATTTGGAGACCAACATATGCACGGTCCAGAAGGTGTAAGATTTTATACTAAATTAAAAACAATAACATCTAGATGGCCAACAGGTCTAAGATCTGACCCAGAGTTTGTTATGCCAACAATGAAATAATAAAAAGGAGAATTATGAGAAAAAAAATAACTTTAATAGGAGCAGGTCAAATTGGTGGAACATTAGCTCATTTAATCGCGTTAAAAGAATTAGCAGATATTGTTCTATTTGATGTTGCTGCTGGCATAGCAAAAGGTAAAGCACTCGATATCGCTCAATCATCACCAGTAAATGGCTTTAATGTAAATCTTTCTGGTACAGATAATTACGAGGAAACAAAAAATTCAGACGTTATAATTATTACAGCCGGCGTGCCTAGAAAACCAGGTATGACCAGAGACGATTTACTTGGTATCAATCTTAAGATCATAAAACAGGTAGCCGAAGGTATAAAAAAAACATCACCTAACGCATTTGTAATATGTATAACTAATCCTTTAGATGTTATCGTAATGGCTTTACAGAAATATTCAGGTTTGCCCAAAAATAAAGTTGTAGGTATGGCAGGGATATTAGATTCATCAAGATTCATTTATTTTCTCTCGCAAGAATTAAATGTTCCAATACAAAAAATTAAATCTGTTGTTTTGGGGGGGCATGGCGATAGTATGGTTGCAATGCTCGGTTCAACAACAGTAGAAGGCAGAAAAATCAATGAACTTATTAAAGAAGGAAAAATTTCTAGGGAAAAACTAGATGATATAGTTGATAGAACTAAAAAAGGAGGTGCTGAAATAGTTAAATATTTGGAGAAAGGATCAGCATTTTATGCACCCGCTGCATCAGGAGTAGAAATGGCTGAGTCATATCTTAAAGATAAAAAAAAACAATTACCTTGCGCTGTATATTTAAATGGTGAGTATGGCGCAAAAGATATTTATGCCGGAGTACCAGTAATTATTGGATCAAATGGTGTTGAAAAAATTATTGAGATTGAGCTCACAGAAGAAGAGAAGGAAAATTTTTCTAAATCTGTTAAATCTGTACAAGACTTATTTGAAGCTGCAAAAAAAATAGATAAATCATTATAAAATTTTATTTATCTATTTATCTGATAAATTATTTAGAAAATGGATAAAAAAAAAATATACGATATTTTGGTAGTAGGATCTGGTCTATCAAGCCTAACTTTTGTTGACTCATACCTTAAAAGAAATAAAAAAATTGATATCATTTCTTTTGAGAATAAAAAAATTGATACATCTAATTTTGGTAATAATCATATATTTAAAATTTTACCTCCACAGATGATTGGGCAAAAAAAAAGGGTAAACGATTATTTCTTTTTTAACAATATAAAAATAAATAAAAATTGTAATTTTTTTGGATCACTAGAATTTGGAGGATTATCTAATTACTGGGGGCTGCAAATTGATAAAAATATAATGCCAGATATTTTGCATTTAAGCAAAAAAACACAGAACAAAATTAATCACTGTTTTAGAGAGATAATAAATGAATATAATTTACTCGATAAAATAAGTACAAAAAGAGACAGTGTTTTAAAAAAAAATAAATATTTTGATGAAGATTTTGCTAAGATTAATAACCATTTGATCTTGGAAGAGCCAATATTAGCGTATCAAAAAAAAGTTAAAAAATATTTAGATCTCAAGAGCTTAAACGAAGCAAAAGATAAGTTTGTGCCTTTAAATTTCCTTAAATATATTAAAAATAAAAAAATTATTTTTCATAATTATTACGTGAAAGAAATTAAAAAACAAAAAAATTATTTAATATTGAATTGCTCTGATGGTTTAAAAAATAAAAACTTCATTACGAAAAAACTTGTGCTTGGTTGCGGCACACTAATTACAACAAAGTTAATTATGAACTACCTAAAAATAAAAAATGAAGTTAGAATTAACCATCATCCAAGACTATTTTCACTTTATTTTTCAAAAAAAAAATGGAAAAGTCATATGAGTTTTGAGCCATCTCAAGTACATTTAAAATTAAGAAAAAATCCATTTCTTTTTACTGCTGATTTTAGACCTGGGAACAAAATTATAATTAACGCCATTATAAGATTTAAAGTAATTCTAAAACCTATAAAATTCTTAATTGATATTTTTAGAGAATATATGATTTTTTCAAATATATTTTTGGAGTCAAAATATGGCAATTTATTTATAAAAAAAAATAATAAATTTTTTGAAATTTTTTCTAAACAAAAAAATCTAAAAAAAATATTTAAAAAAACAAGTGGGATTGTTTATCAATCGTTATCTAAATCAAAAAAAATATTTCCATTTTATCACAATTATTTTCCTGGTTTTGGAGCAGATTTCCACTACTTCGGCACAATACCGATGAATAATCGGAATAAATTGTCAGTAAATGAGAAATGCCAATTAAGAAATAATAAAAATATTTATATTATAGATGGTTCTATTTTTAATTTTAAAAAAAACAAATATCCCTTGGGATTAATAATTGCTAATTCACGTAGAGTTGGAAAAGAAATTTAAATGTTCAGAATTTGGCTTTATCTTGATTTTATCAGTTTTATTAAAAGCCTATTTTCAAAGTTAAAAAAAGATAAATTTAATAATTTTATTAGTAAAATTATTTCAAAGCAGTCAAAAAAAAATTATGTTTTATTAACCAGCCAATGTAGAGTGGGATTTTTATACATATTAAAGTATATAAAACTAAAAACAATAAAAAGAGAAATAATTTTTTGTGCATATAATCTCCCTGAAATGATTAACGTTGCAGTTAAATTAAAATTTAAAATAAAATTTTGTGATTTAAATTATAAAACAGGTTCAATGAATGTTGATGATCTAAAAGAAAAAATTTCTAAAAATACTTCAGTCATTGTCTTAACTAATATGTTTAATGACTCAAAAAATAGTAAAGAAATTAAAAAAATAGCCAAAAAATATAAAATCACATTAATTGAAGATAACGCTATTTATTTTGATAATTTTACAAAAAAAAATAAAAGAATTTTTTATTCAGGTTCATTTGGTGATTTTTCAATTTATAGCTTTAACATCATGAAAAATATCTCTTCTTTTTATGGAGGAGCTATTTCAACTGATATTAAAGAATTTAAAAATTTTTATGATAAAGAATATAATAAATTGGTTAATTTCCCAAAACAGCAATTAATAAAACAAGTTTTTATATTTTTAATTTTAAAAATAATGTCTATTACTATTTTATTTAAATTATTTTTTTTAAAAATTATAAATTTTGCCCACCATTATAATTTATCAGTAGTATTAAAATTAATTTATCCTTCTCTAAAATTATTAAAAAGAAACTTGCCGAATTACTATTTTTCTAAAATGAGTAACTTGGCAATTATTGCTACTTACTTTCAATTAAAAAATGAGAAAAAAAGAAAAAAACTTTTTAAGTTGAGATTAATCAAGCATCAATATTACTTAAAAAAAATTAAGTTATTTAATAATAATTTTTTAACTATAAACATAAGTGATAAAAATTATCAAAATTTTTTAGATTTCCCACTACTTGTTAAAAATAAAAAAAAACTTAATAAATTTCTTTTAGATAATAATATCGAAGTAAGGTACAACCATTATTATAATTGTGAAAAATTATTTAGAAAAAGTATTTATTGTGTTAATGCCGAAAGATATGAAAATGAATTAATATGCTTACCATTACATCCAAAAATTAACTTTTATTATATCAATTACACAATAAATAAAATTAATCAATTTTATTTAAAATCAAAATTTCATTAATGAAAATAATAATTGCTTATAAAAATTATATTTATTTCTCTTTTCTTGCTATTTTTTCTTTTTTAATAAATTTTTATATAGGTAATAATGGCGTATTTCCCGTCGACACTTTTATTCATTATGACAATGGGTATAGAATATTATTAGGGGAACATCCCGTAAAAGATTACTGGATAGTTCATGGTTATATTATTGATTATATACAAGCTATCTTTTTTAAAGTTTTTGGAAATGAGTGGAATTCGTACTTGTATCATTCATCAATATTAAATACATGCATAACACTATTTTCTTATTATATATTTCGACTTTTAAGTTTAAACGTAAATATATCGCTATTGCTATCTATTTTATTATCTATTTCGGCTTATCCAGTAAGCGGAACTCCTTTTCTAGACTTACACTCATCATATTTTTCATTATTTGCTATATTTTTCGGGATAATCTCTATTAAAAAGGACAAGCCATTTTTTTGGTTTTTGTCTTCTTTTTTATTATGTTTAGCATTTTTTTCTAAACAAGTTCCTGCTGGTTATACGATTGTTCTTACGTCTTTATTTATTTTGTATTTAACAATTATTGAAAACAAAGCCTACATTTTTGTATATTTTGTTTCAGGAGCTTTATTTTTTTTAATTTTATTGCTTGCATTTTTAATTATTAAAAAAATATCTATAACGGATTTTATAATACAAATCTTTCAATTTCCCCTATCAATTGGCTCAAATAGATATGAAAATTATTCATTAGGTTTTAAGAATTTAATTTTAGACTATAAGTTTATTTATATAATTTTTACTATTGTCATTATTTTTAATGTAAAAGAGTTTTTAATTAATAAAAAATTAAATAAGAATAACCTGAATATTTTTTTATTATTTTCTATATTTGTTTTTACAAGCATTTTTCACCAGATTTATACAAAAAATCAAACTTATATTTTTTTTCTCATACCAATATGTTCGGGAATTGCAATTTTGTATAACAATTTAAAAAGTAATAATTTAAGAAAAAATTTAAACTTTTTTATAATATTTTTATGCATCTTTACCACACTCAAGTATCACGAAAGATTTAATGTTAAACGTAAATTTCATGAATTACAGTATACTAATCTTTCAAAATCATTGAGTTTAAAAAAAGTGGACAAGAAATTTAATAATTTAAAATGGATAAGCCCTTATTATCAAAATCCAGAGGAGGAAATATCCTACATATCAAACTTTTTAGAAATACTTAATGGAGAAAATGAAGAGGTAATGGTCATCACACAATATAATTTTTTTTCTTCATTAACTGAAAAAAAATTATATTCACCAAGCAGGACATACGATTTAATTAGCTATCCAAGAAAAAATAGTAAATACTACAATCACTATAAAAATTATTTAATTAAAATATTTAAAAAAAATGAGATAAAAAAGGTTTATATTTTTGAAGATTACTTAAATTTGGATTTAAATCATTTACTCTATAATTATATCAAAAGTGAATGTTTTAATAAAAAAAAGTTAAATAAAAACCTTTTATTGCTAGAGGTAAAAAATTGCGAAGTACTAAATTAAAAAATCAAAAATTTTTAACAGTAAAAGAAATAAAAAAAAATATTCAATTGAAGGAATTGAATGCAATCATAAATTTAATAAAAAAAGAAAATTATAAATCAATTCTATCCCATTTAAGTAAAAAAATAATTACAAGATACCTAGAAACAACTGTTAAGTATAACAATGCACATATTTTTGTTTTATTAAAAAAAAACTTAATTTTGGGATATGCCTTATATTTTAAAAGAGAAACCGATATATTCCAAAAATTCAGTTATCTTAAATTTAAAATAATAAAAGAATTAATTTTTGGATTAAAAATCATTGTTCTTTTGAATATTTTTTTAGCAGTAACAAGATTTGATTTAATTCTTTTCAAATCTAAAAAAAAAAAAGATGAAAATTATATAAATTTGAATTTATTAGCCATAAACAGAAAATATCAGTCAAAAGGTTATGGTAATTTTCTCATTGAAAATTCAGCAAAAAAACTTAGAAGTAAGAATATAAAAGTTAAGAAAATTATTTGTGAGGCGCCATCAAAAAGAGTATTAAATTTTTACCTTAAAAATAATTTTAAAATTATAGGAAAAAAATTAAGATTGTTTCACAATTTTTATATTTTACAGAAAAGAATTTAGAGAATATATAGGATTAAAAATAATGAATATTCACGAACATCAAGCAAAAAAAATCTTGAAAGAATTTGGAGCTCCGGTTTCTGATGGAGTAGTAATCTTAGATATTAATGAACTTAATAATGAACTTGGAAAACTAAAGGGTAAAGAATTTGTTCTTAAAGCTCAGATACATGCTGGAGGTAGAGGAAAAGCAGGAGGAGTAAAATTGATCAAAGATGTTTCAGATTTAGAAGCTGAAGCAAAGAATATGATGGGAAAAACTCTTGTTACGCATCAAACAGGTCCTGAAGGTAAGAAGGTAAAAAGATTGTATATTGAAGAAGCATCGGACATAGATAAGGAATTTTATTTATCATGTTTAATTGATAGGGAAACATCAAAAATTGCATTCATAAGCAGTACAGAAGGTGGAATGGATATTGAAAAAGTCGCAAAGGAAACACCAAATAAAATTATTACACACAAAATAGATTTAAATAATTCTGGCCCTTCTACAGATGAAATCAATAATATAATTTCAATCTTTAATTTTGATGAGAACCAAAAAAAAGCTGCTGAAAGTTTAATTAAATCACTTTACCGGATAATAATTGAAAAAGATGCAAGCTTAATTGAAATCAATCCTCTAATTATTACAAAAAACGGTAAATTGCTTTGCTTGGATGCAAAAATGAATTTTGATGATAATGCAATCTTTAGAAGACCAGAAATTCTAAAATTAAGAGATTTAAACGAGGAAGATCCAGCTGAGATAGAAGCGAGCAAGTACGATTTAGCCTACATTAAATTAAATGGATCAATAGGCTGCATGGTTAATGGAGCAGGATTAGCAATGGCAACAATGGATATAATTAAGCTTTATGGGAAAGAACCAGCAAATTTTTTGGATGTAGGAGGTGGTGCGTCTAAAGAAAAAGTAGCGGCAGCTTTTAAATTAATTTTATCTGATAAAAATGTAAAAGGGATTCTTATAAATATATTTGGAGGAATAATGAGATGTGATGTTCTAGCTCAAGGAGTCGTAGATGCAGCTAAACAAATTAATTTATCAGTTCCATTAGTTGTAAGACTCGCGGGTACAAATTTTAAAGAAGGTAAAAAAATATTGGATAAATCTAATTTAAAAATATTATCGGCTTCAGATTTAAATGATGCAGCTAAAAAAATTGTAGAGGCGATTAAATAAAATGTCTGTTCTAGTAAATAAAAATACAAAAGTAATATGCCAAGGTTTTACTGGTAAACATGGTACATTCCATTCAGAACAAGCTTTAAAATATGGAACAAACCTAGTGGGAGGTGTCACACCGAAAAAAGGTGGTCAAAAACATTTAGGTTTACCAGTATTTAATTCTGTACTTGAAGCTAAAGAAAAAACCACTGCTGATGCTACAATGATTTATGTTCCTCCAAAATTTGCTGGCTCAGCAATCATCGAAGCTATTGAAGCTAAAATTCAATTAATAGTCTGTATTACCGAAGGCATCCCCATCGTTGACATGCTGAGGGTTAAACAAGTTCTAAAAAAAAGCAACTCCAGACTTATTGGGCCCAATTGCCCTGGAATTATTACGCCGAACGAGTGCAAAATAGGAATTATGCCAGGAAATATTCATAAAAAAGGCACTGTAGGAATAGTTTCAAGGTCTGGTACTCTCACTTATGAAGCTGTAGCTCAAACATCCGCAAACGGTATAGGTCAATCAACTTGTATAGGAATAGGCGGTGATCCTATAAATGGAACAAATTTTATAGATTGTCTTGAACTTTTTCTGAAAGATAATGACACTAAATCAATAGTTATGATTGGAGAAATCGGTGGATCAGCCGAAGAAGAAGCATCAGAATTTTTAAAAAGAGAAAAAATTAAGAAACCAATGGTGGGTTTTATAGCAGGCTTAACGGCTCCTCCTGGTAGAAGAATGGGCCATGCTGGAGCTATTATTTCAGGAGGCAAAGGCGGAGCCGAAGATAAAATTGAAGTAATGAAATCAGCAGGAATCACGATTTCAAATTCGCCAGCAGATATAGGCAAGACCCTTTTTCAAAAACTTAATGGTTGATTTTTATTAATATATGTTAGAATAAAATTTTAATGTCATCTTCTAACAACAACACAATATATAAAAAAACATCTTTTTTAGCAGGAAATAATTCAGAGTTTATTAATGAATTTTATGCTGATTATATTTTAGATCCTAAATCTTTACCTGAGGGTTGGAGACAGTTTTTCGATGGGTTAAGTGAAAACGAGAAGCTTGTTTATGACAATCTTAAAGGACCTAGCTGGGGGCCTAAGAAAAAAATAAAAAAAAGATTTCCTAAATCAGAAGAAAAAAAAGTTGATAAAGAAAATTCAATAGATTTAAATTTAAAATCTGTAAAACAGGCATCAAAAGACTCGGTTAGAGCCATTATGCTTATAAGAGCCTATAGGATCAGAGGACATCTGATTGCAAATTTAGATCCCTTATTAATCCAAAAAAAAGAAGAACATCCTGAATTAAAACCAGAAAGTTATGGCTTTTTAAAAAGCGATTATAGTAGAAAAATTTTTTTAGATGGTGTGTTAGGCCTTCAATATGCAGATTTAAATCAAATTTTAAAAATTTTAAAAAAAACTTATAGTTCCAATATTGGCTATGAATTTATGCACATGGGTGATCCAGAAGAGAAATCCTGGATAAGGGATAGAATTGAAGGTCCAGAAAAAGAAATAACTTTTACAGAAAATGGAAAAAAAGCAATTTTTAATAAAATTATTCAAGCCGAGGGATTTGA
>Ga0233444_10005985_pt1 | contig 11011 bp, 13 predicted proteins | sample SI_124_October20_6_FD_182792 | JGI IMG/M metagenome (GOLD analysis project Ga0233444, IMG submission 182792) | Seawater microbial communities from Saanich Inlet, British Columbia, Canada - SI_124_October2016_10_MG | ecosystem: Environmental > Aquatic > Marine > Inlet | place: Canada: British...
CTAACAGAATTTACATTCCAAGAGATAATTTTCATCAAATTGAAAATGATAGTCCGCAACCACAAGACGCAGTAGCCTTAGGATTAGTTATTACGAATGACTCTCCAATCATTTCTTTTTTAAAATCCACTACAGATCCTGAAATAATTTCTAGAGATGCTTTATCTATAATAGTATTGCCAAAAATAACGTCATCCAAATTTGATTTTTTGTCAAAACCAAAATTGTATTTAAAGCCAGAACAGCCACCACCTTTAACTGTTATTCTGAAATATTTTTTATCACCAGTTTGTGTAATTTTACTAATCTCATTCAGAGCCTCTTCAGTAAAATCAATTTTTTTTTCCATAATTACAATACAACTAGTATATAATCTATATAGTAAGCATGCAAAAAAAATTAATGACTAAGTTGTCTAAATTAGCTGTTCCATTAGTATCTAAAGGTAGATTTAATGTGGAAAAAAAAACAAGTCTAAGAAATGATTTCCAAAGAGATAGAGATAGAATAATTCACTCTACTGCCTTCAGAAGGCTTAAACATAAAACACAAGTTTTTGTTAACACTTCAGGGGACCATTTTAGAACTAGAATAACTCATTCTTTAGAAGTTTCACAAATTGCTAGAACACTTTCTAAATTTTTTAATTTAAATGAGGATTTATCTGAAACACTTAGTTTAGCGCATGATTTGGGTCATACTCCATTTGGGCATGCTGGTGAACAAGCTTTAAATGATTGTATGAAAAAATATGGTGGATTTGACCATAATATCCAAACTTTGAGAATTATAACTATATTAGAAAATAGATATTATAACTTTTGTGGTTTAAACTTGACCTTTGAAACACTTGATGGGCTAATTAAACATAATGGTCCAGTAGATAATTTAATTAAATTAAATTCAATTCTTGGCGATAATTTCTTTAAAGATAAAATTAATTTTGCAAGCAATTCATCTCTTGAAGCACAAATAGCATCCATATCAGATGATATTGCTTACAATAGTCATGATCTTGAAGATGGCCTAAAATCAAATTTATTCAGATTAATCGATCTTAGTGATATTCCAGTACTTAATAAAATTATAACAAAACATGAAAAAAAATTAAAAAAGTATTCTATCGATATTGTGGTAAGACAAATTATTCGTGAAACAATTAATGAAATGGTAAGGGATGTTATTAAAACTACCCAAAGTAATATTAAATTTAATAACATTAAAATTTTAAAAGATGTATATAAATCAAAAGTTAAAATTGTTAGTTTTTCAAATAAAATAAAGCATTTTGACTTAGAAATTAAAAAATTTTTAATGGAAAAAATGTATCTTCATAAGAAAGTTAATGCAAAAACTCATTATGGTAAAAAAATAATTAGAGACTTGTTTTCATTCATTAAAAAAAATCCAAAAAAATATGTTGATATAAAAAAATACAAATATTTAAGTCTAGAAAGAATAATTTGTGATTATATAGCTGGAATGACAGATAGATATGCAATAAATTTACATGAAGAAATTAAATGAACATATTTGAACATTATTTATCAGAAATTACTCAAGTCATTTTAAGAAATAAAAGTGAATTAAAATTGAATAAACTTGATGATTTGAACAATATTAGCTTAGAAGTCCCACCGGAACAATTTAATTACGATTTATCCTGTAACGTAGCATTAGTTTTAGGTAAATCAAATAAATTAAACCCAAGAAATTTAGCAATGGAGTTAAAAAATATATTTCAGAGTAAAATACAACAATTTGATACCATTGAAATTGCAGGTCCTGGTTTTTTAAATATAAAATTATCTAAAAATGCACTGATTAAAAATATAAATTCAATTTTAGATAACAGTGAATTATATGGATCAAGTAAAGTAAATGAAACGTATAACATTGAATTTGTTTCAGCTAATCCGACTGGTCCAATGCATGTTGGGCACTGTAGAGGAGCTATATATGGAGATGTGTTGACTAATCTTTTAAAATTTAATGGAAATAAAGTAACAAAAGAATTTTATATTAATGATTATGGCAATCAAATCAAAAATTTTGTTGAGTCAGTTTTTTTAAGAATAAGAGAAATAAAATTCAATGATAAGTTTCCGGCCCAAGATAATCTGTATCCTGGTTTATATATAAAAGAAATTGCTCAAAAAATATTAGACAACAATAAAGACAAAAATTTTGATGATTTGAACAACATTTTTGATTTTCTTAAAAAAAAATCTCTTGAAGAATCTATGAAACTAATAAAAAATGATTTAAATTTATTAGGTATTACACATGATAATTTCTTTTCCGAGACTGATATAGTTAATTTAAATTTAGTAAACAAAGTAGTAAAAAAACTTACTGATAAAAAATTTGTAGAAGAAGGTTTTTTGCAACCTCCAAAGGGTGAGTCTAATCAAAATTGGAAAAAAACAAAAAGATTAATATTTAAATCGACACTATTTGGTGATGATACGGATAGAGCTTTACAAAAAAATGATGGCTCTTGGACTTATTTTGCAAATGATGTTGCTTATCATATGGATAAAGTTAATAGAAACTATAAGAATTTAGTAAATATTCTAGGGGCTGATCACACAGGTTATATTAAAAGAATTACTGCAGCAGTATCGGCTCTCTCTGACAATAAAATAAAATTGAATTGTAAAGTTTGTCAATTAGTTAAACTTTACAAGAATGGAAAACCTTTTAAAATGTCAAAAAGAACTGGTGAATTTATTTCAGTACAAGATCTTCTTAGCGAAGTTGATAAAGATCCTATTAGATTTATGATGCTGAATAGAAGCAACGATGTAGAATTAGATTTTGATTTTGATAAAGTCAAAGAAAAATCAAAAGATAACCCAGTTTTTTATGTTCAATATGCTTACGCTAGAATTAATTCATTGCTTAGAACTGCAAATATTAATTTAAAAAGTAAATTAGTTTTAAATGATAAAAATTTTGATCTTAATACTAATGAGGAAAAGATTGTAAGAAAAATATTTGAATGGCCTAAAGTAATTGAGTCAGCATCTAAAAAATTTGAGATACATAAAATTACTTTTTATTTGTACGATTTATCAATTTTATTTCATTCATATTGGAGTAAAGGAAATGAAGACCAAAATTATAAGTTTATTGAAGATGGAAAAATTAAAAGAGTTGAAATTTTAGCTATTATTAATCTAATAACTATTGTTATTGAAAACGGTATGAAAATTTTAGGTGTTTCTTTACCAAAAAAAATGTAATGCGTAAAACTTTAAATTTATTGCTTATAATAATGATATTTGTTTTTTTTTTTAATACTTATAAATTTTATTCCTCAAATATTAATTTAAAAGTTATAGATTTTAATCGAAAAAATTTAAATCAAATTATTAATGAAAAAATTAACAATATCCCGGTTTTGTCTGATGATACAAGCAACGTAATTATTTTTAATAATTCTTTAACAAATGATATTAAAAATGAAAAACCAAGAAGTTTTTGGAACTTATTAAATTCTAAATGAAAAAAAAAGCAATAATTATAAGTATAAAAGGAGTATCTTTAACAAAAAAAGAAAAAATTTTATTATCTGAAGAAAATCCCTGGGGGTTAATCTTATTTAAAAGAAATATAAAATCTTTATATCAGATTCAATTTTTAATTAATAACATTAAGAAAATAACAAAAGATAAAAATTTCCCAATTCTAATTGATGAAGAAGGTCAAACTGTATCAAGATTAAGAAATTTAATTAACCACAATATTTCAGCTAATTATTTCGGGAATTTATATGATATTAATAAAAATTTATGTATTTCAATTTACAAAGAATATATTAATTCTCTTTGTAAAAATTTAATAAAAATTGGTGTAAATATTAACACCATCCCTGTTCTTGATATTTTGAGATCAAATACAAATAAAATCATAGGAAACAGAAGTTTTTCAAATAAAAAAGAAATTGTTAAAAAATTAGGCCAGATTACTGTTAAACAATGTCATACTAACAAAATCATCTCTGTTATTAAACATATACCAGGACATGGTTGCTCAATATCTGACAGTCATAAAAAAATGCCAAAAGTAAATTTAAGTTTTAAAGAGTTAAATAATATTGATTTTTTCCCTTTTAAATCTAATTCTGCAAAGTTAGCAATGACAGCCCATATACTTTATAAAAAAATTGACTCAAAACATGTGGCAACTTTTTCAAAAAAAATTATTAAAAAAATAATAAGAAAAAAAATTGGATTTAAAGGAATCTTGATGTCCGATGACATATCTATGAAATCGTTAAAACATGATTTAGTCACTAATGCAAAAAAATCACTCGATGCCGGTTGTAATTTAGTCTTATATTGTGCTGGAAATATAAACGATAACATTAAATTAATAAAATCTGTTCCTTTTATTGATAGATTTACCTCAAAAAAAACATCAGAAATTTACAAGATTATAAGGTAAAATTCATAATGGAATCAAATCACAATAACCAAATATCTATAAATATTCCAAATTATAGTGGGCCTTTAGAAGTTTTGCTTGATCTAGCAAAAAGTCAAAAAGTTGATTTAGCTGAAATTTCAATAACTAAACTTGCCGATCAATTTTTAGATTTTATAAAACAAAATGAAAATTTAAATTTAGAAAAAGCGTCTGAATTTTTATTAATGGCTACATGGCTTGCTTATTTAAAATCTAAATTATTATTACCGGAAGATGTAGATGATGATTTTAAAGCCTTAGAAGTTGCTGAAAAATTAAAATTACAATTAAAAAAATTAGAATTGATTAGAATTTTATCAGATCAAATGTTGCAAAAAAAAAGACTTGGTGTGCATATTTTTTCTCGAGGCATGCAGGGTGGAATTAGATCTATCAATACTCCTGTATATGACGTAACGCTTTATGAATTATTAAAAACTTATTCAAGTATGCGTATGCAGAAAACTTTTCAAAATATTACTATTCCAAAACTGCCTGTTTTCACTACAGAAGAAGGTATTAAACAAATTAAAAATAATTTAAATAAAATTAATGATTGGAAAGATTTAATAGAATTAATACCAAAATTTTATTTTAAGAATGAAATGAAAAAAACTGGTATTGCTGGAATATTTGCAGCCAGCTTAGAGTTAACGAAAGAAAGAATTGTAAAAGTATCTCAAAAAAAATTATTTGATAAATTGATGATTAAAAGATCTTAATATGCCAAAAAAAAAAACTAATATTATTAAATTTTCTCCTCCTCCATCTAAACTTGAAAGACAAATAGAAGCTATTTTGTTTGCCGCATCTGAGCCTCTTGATATTGAAACAATAGAAAGAAGAATTAAAACTCAAACGAATATTGAAAAAATTTTATATAATATAAAAGAAATTTACAAAAATAGAGGTATAAATTTAATTTGTATTAAAAATAAATGGTCATTTAGAACTGCAGAAGATTTATCTAAATTAATGTCACTTCAAAAATCTACTCAAAAAAAATTATCAAAAGCTACAATTGAAACTTTAGCCATTATTGTTTATCATCAACCTGTGACCAGATCTGAAATTGAAGAAATAAGAGGTGTGTCATTTGCATCAAATACCCTAGAAATCTTATTTGAATTAAACTGGGTTAAGCCTTCAGGAAGAAAAGATGTTCCAGGTAAACCCATACAATACGCGACAACAGAGAATTTTTTGAATCATTTCAATGTCCAAAAATTATCAGATTTACCAACTATCGATGAGCTTGGAACAGCTGGTCTAATTGATACATCGGCTATAAATAAATCAATTTTTGGTACAGGTAAATTTTTTAAAGAACAAACAATTGATGAAAAAAAAAAAAATATTTACCAAGATATAGATGAAGCTATTAAAAAAACACCTGAAGATGAAAAATAAACGTATTTATTTAAGTAAAATTATTGTATATATTTAGCTTATGGGTAATATTGGTTGGACAGGTATTATAATTATTGCAATTTTAATTGTAATTCTTTTTGGTAAAGGAAAAATTTCTAGCATTATGGGAGATCTTGCTAAAGGCATTAAAAGTTTTAAAAAAGGTATGTCTGATGATAATTCAGGAAATGATAACTCCAACAATAATTCAAATAACTCAAATTCCGATAACAAATAATCTAATATGCCTCAAATTGGTTGGTTAGAGATATTGGCAATAGTTATAGTTGCAATTTTAGTTTTAGGTCCAAAAGAATTTCCAATAGCTTTAAAAAAAATTGGATCTTATTTCGGCAAATTAAAAAACACTATTAGTGGCTTTCAAAGAGAAGTTTCTTCTTTAACAAAAGATATTGATATCGAAAAAGATATTACTAATCAGGCAGTTTCCAAAAAAGAAAAAAATAAAGAAGATGAGCGAGAATAATTCTTTCACCAGCCATTTTACAGAATTACGATCAAGATTAATTAAAACTATAACATTCATTCTTATTATATTTATTATTTCATATACTTTTGCTGAAGAAATTTATTCATTTTTAGTTGATCCATATGCAAATGCTGTAAAAAATGATCCTATATCTCGGCGATTAATTTTTACTGCCCTACATGAGACTTTTATTACATATTTAAAAGTAGCTTTTTTTACAGCGATTTTTTTAGGAAGCCCTGTTTTGCTTATTCAAATTTATAAATTTATAGCTCCAGGATTATATAAAAATGAAAAAAAAGCATTACTACCTTATTTGATATCAACACCTATACTTTTTTTATTGGGAGGCTTGTTAGTTTATTATTTAGTTATGCCTCTAGCTATAAAATTTTTCTTGTCATTTGAAAGCATGGGTTCCTCATCTAGTCTACCCATTCAATTAGAGGCAAAAGTAAATGAATATCTTTCATTAATAATGAGACTTATTTTTGCATTTGGTATTAGTTTTCAATTGCCAATTTTATTAAATTTATTAGCAAGAATTGGAGCTGTTAATTCAACTTATTTAAAAAAAACAAGAAGATATGTTATAGTAATAATTTTTACAGTTGCAGCTATTTTAACTCCACCTGACCCGATAACACAAGTAGGGCTAGCAATACCTTTGTTATTACTTTACGAGTTGTCTATAATAACAGTTAGATTCACTGAAAAGAAAAAACATAAAGAAGACTTAGAGGATGCATAATATTAAAGATTTAAGAAATAATTTAGATAATTATAAAAAAAAACTAAATGATAGAAATTTAGTTTTTGACGTAGAAGAGTTTAATAGATTAGATGAAATAAACAGGAAACTTATTAATGACAAAGAAAAACTTGAACAAGAGAAAAAAATTTTATCAAAATCTAAAAATAAAGCAAACTTTGATAAATCAAAAAAGCTTTCTGAAGAAATTTCTATCCTTGTGAAAGCACAAAATGAAAGTCAAAATAAATTAAATCAGCTTATTTTTTCTCTCCCAAATTTAGCGCTTACAGATGTTCCCTTAGGTAAAGATGAAAAGTCAAATAAATTAATTAAAAAAGTTGGAACAATAAAAGATTATCCTTTTATTGTTAAATCTCATATTGAAATTGGCTCTAAAGATAAGAATATTGATTTTGATACTTCAATAAAATTATCAGGATCACGATTTGTCATTTTGAGAAACAAATTTGCTTTATTAGAAAGAGCTTTAATTAATTTTATGTTGGACACTCATGTAAATGAATTTAAATATACTGAAATATCTCCACCTCTAATTGTAAATGAAGATGTTATGTTTGGAACAGGTCAACTCCCTAAATTTGAAGAAGATCAATTTGAGATAAAATTTGATAATTCTGATCAAAGAAAATATTTGATACCTACTGCAGAAGTAGTTTTAACTAATATGGTGCGAAAATCTATTGTTGAAAAAAATCAATTACCACAAAGATTTGTTGCTTCTACACCTTGTTTTAGAAAAGAGGCAGGAAGCTATGGTAAAGACACTAAAGGTATGATCAGACAACATCAATTTTATAAAGTTGAACTTGTTAGTATAGTAGAACCAAATAAATGTGCTGAAGAATTAGATCGTATGTTAGGTTGTGCTGAAAAAATTTTACAAAAACTTGAAATTCCCTATCAAGTTATTTTACTTTCGACTGGTGACATGGGTTTTAGCGCAGAAAAAACTTACGATATTGAAGCCTGGATACCTTCTGAGAAACAGTATAGAGAAATTTCAAGTTGTTCATCTTGTGGTTCATTTCAAGCTAGACGTATGGCCGCAAAATATAAAACTAATGATGGAAATGATTTTGTTGCTACTTTAAATGGCTCCGGTTTAGCCGTGGGAAGACTTATGATTGCTTTACTAGAAAACAATCAAAATGATGATGGATCAGTAAATATTCCAAATGTATTAAAAAAATACATGAATAATTTAGATAAAATTTAATTAGAATTTACTTGTTTATATAACTCTTTTCCTATAATTGTGTTTTCATGAGCGGACAAGGAATATCACAATTTATACCATTAATATTAATCTTTATAATTTTTTACTTTTTCTTAATTAGACCTCAACAGAAAAGAGTAAAGGACCACAAAAATATGGTAGAATCTTTAAAAAGAGGCGATGAAGTAATAACTTCAGGTGGAATAATTGGAACAGTCGACCGTGTAATGGAGGACGACCGTATTGAAGTATTGATTGGAGAGAATACAAAAGTACAAATTATTAGATCAACAATAACAAGTCTCCTCAAAAAAGAAGAAGTAAAAAAATAGTTCTTTTTTCGTGTTAAATTTTTCTAAAATAAAAACTCTAACAATTTATCTTATATTTTGTTTTATAGCCTTTTTTTCAGTGTTAAATTTTCAAAAAAATGACTCTTTGTACATTGATAAAAAAATTAACTTAGGTTTAGATCTTCAAGGAGGATCATATCTTTTACTTGAAATTAATTCAGACACTTTGGTTCAAGAAAAAATACAAGACAAAGTAATTCCAATAAAAAAATTACTAAAAGAAAACAATGTAAATTATTCTAATTTTAAAATTAATAACCAATCTCTATCTTTAGATATAAGCGATATCAATAAATTTGATTTATTATTTTATTCAAGGACAGATAATTCTGTTAATCCTTATATTGATAATTATAGATCTTTTGAATTAGATTATAAAAATGATACCAACAATCAAATAAAAATTTCATTTTCCAAGTTCGGCTTGTTAACTATTAATAATTCTGCACTTAAACAATCAATAGAAATAATAAGAAGAAGAATAGATGATGTCGGTACAAAAGAGCCAACTATTTTACAGCGAGGTGAAAAAAGAATATTAATTGAACTTCCAGGTTTAAAAGATCCTGAAAGAATTAAAGCTCTTCTAGGAAAAACGGCACAATTAAATTTTAGATTGGTAAGTAAAAATAGTGAGTTTGGTATTGATAAATTAATTTCTGAAAATGGAGAAAAGTTAAATGTTAGTAAAAGAATTATAATGAGCGGTGAAAATTTAATAGATGCTCAACCAAACATCAATAATCAAAATAATGAACCTACCGTATCGTTTACACTAGATAGATTAGGCGCTCAAAAATTTGGTAGAGCCACGACTGATAATGTTGGTAAAAGATTAGCAATAGTTTTAGATGGAGAAATTGTCAGCGCTCCCTCAATAAATGAGCCGATCACTTCTGGTAATGGCATGATTTCTGGAAATTTTTCTTTTCAAGAAGCTACTGATCTTGCGTTGCTGCTTAGGTCTGGAGCTTTGCCAACACCTTTATTAGTAGTTGAGGAAAGAACAGTTGGACCAGATTTAGGTGAAGATTCGATTAAGTCTGGAAAAATATCCTTAATAGTCGGCTTTATATTGGTAATTTTATTTATGCTTTATAAATATAAAGTATTTGGTTTAATCGCTAACATGGCATTAATTGCAAATTTATTAATGTTAATTGGAATTTTAACAATTTTAGAAGCAACTTTAACATTACCCGGAATTGCAGGAATCATCTTAACAGTTGGTATGGCTGTTGATGCTAATGTACTTATATTTGAAAGAATAAGAGAAGAACTTAAAACAGAGAAATCAATTATTCATGCTTTTGACACAGGATATTCTAAGGCAAAAATTACTGTTTTAGATGCTAATATAACCACATTAATTGCTGCTGTTATATTATTTGCATTTGGTTCCGGGCCAGTAAAAGGATTTGCTATAACTTTAGGCATAGGAATTATTACGACTTTATTTACTGCTTATTTTTTAGCAAGACATTTAACATCTTTAGTAATTTTAAACAGTAAAAATAAAGAAATAAAAATATAATGAATAGCAAACTTAATTTTTCTTCAAAATTTAAATTAGCAAATATTTTTTCATTAATTATATTTTCAATAAGCGTTATATTTATAATTTTTAAAGGGTTAAATTACGGTATTGATTTCAAGGGTGGAACTTTAATCGAATTAAGAACTGATAATACCAACGCATCTGCTATCAGAACTTTGTTAAATGAAATGAATTTAGGAGACGTTAATGTTAAAAAGTTTGGTAAAGATGGAGATTATTTAATTAAAGTTGAGCAGAAAGAAAATGATAATAATAAAATAATTCCTAAAATTAAAAATAATTTATCAAATAATTTAAATAATGAAGTTAATTTTAGAAGAGTAGAAAATGTAGGACCAAAGGTTAGTTCTGAATTATTACAATCTGGAATAATAGCAATTTCTCTTTCTTTAGCAGCCATGCTTTTTTATATTTGGATTAGATTTGAGTGGCAATTTAGTATCGGTTCTATTATTGCTTTATTTCACGATGTCGTAATTACTTTAGGTATTTTTTCAGTTTTATCTTTAGAAATTAATCTTTCAATAATCGCTGCTGTCTTAACAATAGTAGGTTATTCGATGAATGATACAGTAGTAATTTATGATCGTATCAGAGAAAATTTAAATAAATATAATAGATTAAACATAAGTGAAATTGCAGATTTATCTATAAACGATACATTGGCAAGAACAATTATTACATCTGCAACTACTTTACTTGCTCTTTTATCAATATTTATTTTGGGTGGTGAAAT
>Ga0233444_10005986_pt1 | contig 11011 bp, 16 predicted proteins | sample SI_124_October20_6_FD_182792 | JGI IMG/M metagenome (GOLD analysis project Ga0233444, IMG submission 182792) | Seawater microbial communities from Saanich Inlet, British Columbia, Canada - SI_124_October2016_10_MG | ecosystem: Environmental > Aquatic > Marine > Inlet | place: Canada: British...
ACGAAACACAATGCGGACAATGTCAAAGCCAAAGCAATTGTTGAAATAGCCAACGGACCCATTCTATTCGAGGCCGATGCACTATTACTAAAAAAGGGCATTAAAGTGATACAGGATGTTTTGGCTAATGCAAGAGGCGTCACCGTCAGTTATTTTGAGTGGGTTCAAAACCGCAGCGGTCTACAATGGTCTTTAAATGAGATTCACCAAAAACTCAAAGACAAAATGGTCAATGCCTTTTCTCAGACTTGGGAGTTAGCAGAAGAAAACAATTATAGTTTACGCGAAGCTGCTTACATCAACGCTTTAATCAGAATTGAGACCGCAACAAGTAAACATGGCACACAACAAGACTTCAAACAAAAATAAGTCACATCAAATCGATAGGATCGATATCGATCGACCATTTTACTTTTCGACTACTTTTCAGACTAGATATTTCTGTCATATGATGATCTAGTAGCTGATGTAATACTTTACGCTGCTGTGTCGTCAATAATAACTGCGCCCGAAAATAACCTGCTCTTTTTTCCATCACGGCAGGGACGGGACCTAAAATCATCACTGCTTGTTGATTACCTTTATTCATAATTGCAGCAACTTCTGACAAAAACACCATAGATAAATCTTGTGTTTTTGCTCTTGCTCGAATGATACATAAAGAACCCACTGGTGGCATTGAACTACTCTTACGCTCAGCTAATAACGAGGCGGCGATTTTTCCATAATCATGATGTAATAATTGTTGCCAAAAAGGATGCTCAACTTGATTACTTTGAATGTAGACACGTCCTGATTTCTTACCTCGTCCTGCACGTCCTGTTACTTGAATTATCAATTGTGCCAACACTTCTGTTGCACGAAAATCAGCACTAAATAAACCTTGATCAGCATCTAAAACGCCCACTAAAGTTACGTCATGAAAATCATGTCCTTTTGCCAACATTTGTGTGCCCACTAATATCTTTGCCCCTCCTTGCTGTATTTCTGACACTAACTTAGCAAAGGAACCCACTTTTTGTGTGCTATCACGATCAATCCGTAGAACAGGTACCGCGGGAAAGAGGGATTGTAAACTTTGTTCTATCTGTTCTGTTCCAACGCCATAATGGCCCAAATTTGTAGATTCACATTCTGGACAAGCTTTAATCAAAACCTGATTAAAACCACAATGATGACAACGTAATTGGTAACGGCCCTGATGAATAATCATCTTAGCATCACAATCAGGACAACTCGCTTGCCACTGACAATCATGACACATCAGTATTGGGGCATAGCCCCGCTTATTAATAAATAATAAAACTTGGTTATCTTTTTCTAGCTCTGTTTTCACTGCCTTGTATAGCACCGTTGATAATCCATTAACAGCCTGGGGACCGCTACTATCAACCATTGTCACTGTTGGTAAAACTGCACCCGTTGCCCTTTGAGTTAGAGTGAGTAACCGATATCGCTTTGAAAGTGCATGATAGAAAGACTCTAATGACGGCGTTGCACTGCCTAAAACGATTGGAATATCAGCTTGTTTTGCACGCATTAAGGCCACATTACGGGCGTGATATCGTAGGCTATCTTGCTGTTTATAAGAGCTGTCATGCTCTTCATCAATAATAATAAGCCCTAAATTCTCTAAGGGAGTAAACACTGTAGAACGGGTTCCGATAACGACATCTGCATGGCCTAATTGGGCTAACAACCAAGCTTGATGACGGTCAGTTTCATTCATTGAAGAATTGATTACAACAATAGTGGCGGCCAAATGTTGCTTAAATCTGGCCACAAACTGGTCTGTTAAACCAATCTCTGGAATCAAAATTAGCACTTGTCTGTTTGTCGCCAACATTTGTGCTGTCAGTTGTATATAAACCTCAGTTTTACCACTCCCTGTAATACCTTGAATCAGGCTGGTATTAAAAAATTTATTATTATTCCATATATCTTTAACAGTATGTGACTGCTCACTATTTAACATTTTAAATGGCAAAAGTACTGTTTCAACATCAGGTTTCAAGATCTCTTGATGTTGCTTAATAAGTCCTTTATTTAACAAATTGAGTAGAACAGGCCGACAAGATCCAAGTTGTTCATATATTTTTTCTTGGCTAAAGCGGCCATCTCTTTCACTGAGAAAATCAATGACTTCTTGTTGCTTTTTTCCTAATGATTTTGGAGTTATTTTAAGTTTTATAAGAGACCATGATAAAACGGTTTTTAAAGTATTAGGTTCACCAGATCTTACTTTTTTAGGTAAAGCAACTTGGTAACAATCTCCAATTGGATGGTGATAATAATCACTGGTCCATTGGATTAAATTAAATAAAGATTCAGAAATAACCGGAGCAGGATCGATACAGTCAATAATGGTTTTTAAACGGTCATTAACAAGGTCTTCATTAACCTCTGTAATTTCCAATATAAAACCAATGACTTCACGTGTTCCAAAAGGGACTTTAACCCGATCACCTAATTTTACTTTAGCGAAATTAGGATTAATTAAATAATCGAAAGTTTGTCTTAATGGACAAGGAATGGCTATTTTTGCAATGAAAGGCATAGATTAATAATAATAAATATATTTTAAAAGATTAATGATGTTAATGATTAATGCCTGTGGATAAGGGGATAAAGCAAAATATCAATTGTCTTTCAAGTACTTAAATTCTTTCCTCATGTGGATAACAAAAAAGTTAATAGTCTGTTTCCTGTGTTTAACTCGGTAACTTATCCACAGGTAAAGTTATCCACAGCTTATGCTGAATGTTATGAGCCCTGTTATACAGATCTTATACTCTCAATTTCAAATGGTATCCTATACAGAATAAACTAGGGTTTTATGATGAAATTAGCACTAATTGTAGCAATGGACGAGGCCGGTTTAATCGGCAAAGATAATGATTTACCGTGGCGGTTATCAGCGGATTTACAATATTTTCGCCGTGTCACAATGGGTAAACCGATTATTATGGGCCGTAAAACACATGAATCGATAGGTCGGCCTTTGCCTGGACGGGATAATATTATTATTACCTCAGACACACAATATCAGGCTGAAGGATGTATTGTCACCCATTCTATATCGGGAGCATTAAAGCAATGTAAACAAGTAGAAGAAGCAATGATAATGGGCGGAGCTTCTTTATATAAACAGTGCCTGCCTTTAGTCGATATTATTTATTTAACACAAGTTCATGCGACTTTAAAAGGTGATACATGGTTTCCAGCGTGGGATAAAAAAGACTGGATAGTAGTGTCTGAAAAAAGGCATCCAGCTGATGATAAAAATGAATATCCTTACAGCTTTATGGTCTATCAACGGAAAATAATAAATTAACTCTTTGAGCCTAGAAGAGAAATAGCAGCTTGGGTATGCTCTGCGGCTTCATGGCCTAAATCAGTGAGGTAGCCACCGTCATCACGTGTTACGAAGCCTTTCTCAAACAAACGTTTTGCTGCATCTCTTAGTTCTGGTCGTGCGTCTTGATGGACTTTAATTCCTTCATAAGTGGTATCTAAGTTATAACGTAACAGGACTTCTATTTCATCAATAATTTGTTGGTTAATAGGCATAATGACTCCGTGAATAAAATAAGATATAGCTTTATATTACAGCAATTTTAAGGTTGTTTTCATCACATTTTTATTCGTTTAAAATGCAAAGACAGTCACAAAAAGCCAGATAAAGACTGTGTCATAATAAGTATTAGAAACATGATCATATTCTATGACTAATGTAAGGAGCGTAAAATGGAAATTCCAGGATTATCGCCATTAAGCAATCAATCGACAGTGACTAACCCTTTAAACCAGCGTGAGACATTACAAGGGCAGCAAACACAAGCACAAAGTGCGAGTGAAACATCAAGCACAACCCTGTCATCAGAGCAAGAAACAACAGGCTTGTCTGATACAGAAGTCGTTAATGAATCTAACGAGGCAAGAGAAACTACGACAAATAACAACGGTAATGCGAATTTAGGTGCAACAATTGATATTACCGTCTGACGGAGAAAAAGAAAAATGACCAGTCCAGTAATCTCAAACGACCCCCTTTATCGATTGTTGAGAGAAGGGAAGGTAGATGAGTTTAATCAGCGTATTGCTGCGGGTGAAAAAGCGGATTTAAACGGCTGTGATTTTAGACATATTAATTTACAGAGTCTAAATGCTGATGGGTTAGATTTTTCAAATAGCTACTTTCGACAAGCCGATTTAAGCGGAATTGATTTTTCAAAATGCAGTAATTTTGAAGGTGCAAGTATCCACGGCGCTAAAATTTCGGGTGTTTGCTTTCCAAGAGAAATTAGAGCGGAAGAGATTTTATTATCGTTAGAGCATGGGACGCGACTTCGATATACTTAGGCCTTTGTTACCTCTTCATCAGAGGCTTTTTTAGGTAGCCAGCGCGAACAGAATAAGCCTAATTCAAAAAGCAGCCAGACCGGTAAGGCTAATAAAGTCTGAGAAATAACATCAGGTGGCGTTAATAACATTCCGATGACAAAAGCGCCGACGATAATATAAGGCCGTTTTTCGCTTAGGCTTTCAACCGAAGAAACACCAGACCAAATAAGTAATAAGGTAGCAATAGGCACTTCAAAAGCAAAACCGAAGGCAAAGAACAGCTTTAAAACAAAATCTAAATAGCTACTGATATCGGTCATGACAGCAACGCCTTCTGGCGCAGCTTGTGTTAAAAACCCGAAGACGAGTGGAAATACAACGTAATAAGCAAAAGCAATCCCTAAGAAAAACAACGTTGTACTAGCAAATAACAGTGGAAATACAATACGTTTTTCATTGTCATATAACCCCGGCGCGACAAACCCCCATAACTGAAATAACAAAACAGGAATGGCAAGCATAATAGCGGTGCATAAGGTGAGTTTAAAGGGGGTTAAAAACGGGGACGCGACTTCCGTCGCAATCATTGTGCTACTTTCAGGTAAATGGCTTAGCAACGGCTCAGCTAAGAAATGATATAAATCATTAGAAAAGGGAAGTAACATAACCGCAATAACTAATACTGCTAAAAGACCTCTTAAAAGACGGTCACGAAGCTCAATTAAATGGGATACCAACTGTTTCTGCTGGCTATCCGTTTCCATTGTTACCCTTATCTGAATCAGGTGATTTGGCAAGTTCTGTTTTAACAGGTTCTACTGGCGAATCTACAACGTCCATTTCGTCAGGGACAACATAGCGAGGAACTGCAGGTGTTCCTTCGTCAGAAATCGCTTTTCTTAATTCATCAGCACGCAACTCTCGTGAAATATCATTGCGCACAGACTGAATAGAGGCATTAGCCCGACCGATCCATAAACCAGTGACACGAATTAATCGGGGCATACGTTCAGGGCCGACAACGATTAATGCCACAACTGCGATTAATAGGATTTCCCAAAAGCCAATATCAAACATAACGGTTCATCGTTAAAGAGACTCAATGAATAAAATGGCGACAGGCCACAATATTCGATTGAATAATCCTAACTTTGTTTGTCTTTTTCAGTTTGCTGCATATTGCTTTCGTTATTTGCATGGTGAATCGAGACATCATCTTTAGCATTAACATCATCTTCACCTTCACGAACAGATTGTTTAAAGCTTTTAATCGCGCTGCCTAAATCTCCACCCATGGAGCGCAATTTTTTAGTACCAAATAAAAGAATGACGATTGCTAACACAATCACTAACTGCCAAATACTAATGCCGCCTAAACCCATGGTGTTCTCCTAATTAAAACTAGACAGGCCTTGGCCGCCTAGCAAATGTACATGTATATGTCCTACTTCTTGTCCGCCGCCAGATCCGGTATTGATAATGGTCCTAAAACCGTCAAGCAGGCCTTGGGCACGAGCCAAGTGAGGTAATTGCACCATTATATGCCCAATCAGCATTTGATGCTTGTCCGTCAAATCATCCAAACTTGTTAGATGAGTTTTTGGGATGACTAATAAATGGACAGCAGCACGAGGATTAATATCCTTGAAGACCAAGATTTGTTCGTCTTCATAGACCGTGTCAGCAGGAATGTTACCAGCAACAATTTTACAAAAAAGACAGTCAGTCATTATTTTGTCCTATTGGCTTTTTCTTCTAATCCAGACAAGCCAAACCGGCGATCTAATTCATCTAAAATGAGTTGTGGATCAATATCATTATGGGCCAGCAAGACCATACTGTGGAACCAAAGATCTGCTGTTTCGTAAATGATTTCATCACGGTTTCCACCTTTACCGGCAATCACAGTTTCAGTGGCTTCTTCCCCTAATTTCTTGAGGATCTTATCAGTTCCAGCTTGATATAAGCTAGCGACATATGAGCTATCTGGGTCAGCGGATTTGCGAGCTTCAAGCACAGCGGTTAATTGCTTTAATACATCAGTCATGAGTAAATCTCTTTCGGATCTTTCAACACCGGTTCAGTACTAATCCAGTGACCGTTTTCTAATTGTTGGTAAAAACAATGATGACGGCCAGTATGGCAGGCAATGCCACCAATTTGAGTCACACTCAGTAAAACAGCATCATTGTCACAATCTAATCTGATAGATTTTATTTGCTGTTGATTGCCTGACTCTTCACCCTTATGCCACAATTTTTGGCGAGAACGAGACCAATAAACCGCGTGACCTGTTTCCATTGTTAACAACAAGGCATCACGGTTCATCCAAGCCAAAGTGAGCACCTGTTGGCTTTCAAATTCTTGGGTAATGACGGGGACTAAGCCATCGTCATTCCATCTCACTTGTTCAAGCCAATTCATGATAAACGGACCTCAATACCTTGGCTGGCCATTTGTTGCTTTGCTTCACCAACAGTGTGTTCACCAAAATGGAAGATACTGGCTGCTAATACAGCATCGGCTTCACCCAGCTTCACGCCGTCAGTTAAGTCTTGTAATTGTCCGACACCGCCTGAAGCAATCACCGGAATATTAACCGCTCGGCTGACTGAGCGAGTCAACGCTATATCAAAACCAGATTTAGTGCCGTCCCGATCCATGCTGGTTAACAGAATTTCTCCTGCGCCATAAGAGGCCATTTTTTTAGCCCATTCAATCGCATCAATTCCAGTCGGCTTTCGGCCACCGTGAGTGAAAATTTCCCACTTCCCTGGTGCATTCACTGGTGAAACTCGCTTAGCATCAATAGCAACAACGATACATTGTGAACCAAACTTTTCTGCAGCATCTCGAACAAATTCAGGGTTGGTAATGGCGGCAGAATTAATGCCGACTTTATCTGCTCCGGCATTAAGCATACGGCGAATATCTTCTAATTTTCGAATACCGCCACCCACAGTGAGAGGTATAAAGACTTGGCTGGCTACGGCTTCAACAACATGGACGATCGTATCGCGATTATCATGGGTTGCAGTAATGTCTAAAAAAGTCAGCTCATCAGCGCCCTGTTCATCATAACGTTTAGCTATTTCGACAGGGTCGCCAGCATCACGAATATCAACAAATTGTACGCCCTTAACTACGCGTCCATTATCAACATCGAGACAAGGAATAATGCGTTTAGCTAAGCCCATAATTATGCGTAGTTTTGTGGTGGGTTTAAACGATCGGCCAGTGTTTGGCCTTCAGTAAGATCAATGGTGCCTTCGTATATGGCGCGACCCACGATTGCCCCCATGACACCTTCGCTTTCATAATGGCATAAGGCTTTAATATCGTCGTAATTTGTCACACCGCCGGAGGCGATAACAGGAATATTGATTGCGCGGGCTAAGTCACGTGTTGATTCCAAGTTAACCCCCTGCATCATGCCGTCACGGCTGATATCTGTATAGACAATCGCTTCCACGCCATCTTGTTCAAATTGCTGTGCGATATCAGTCACATCATGATGTGACAGCTTTGACCAACCATCAATGGCGACCTTGCCATCTTTGGCATCCAAGCCAACAATAATATGACCAGGAAATTCAGCGCAGACATCGCCGACAAAGTGAGGGGCATTGATCGCCTTGGTACCAATAATGGTATAGCGGACACCAGCTTCAAGATACGTTTGAATGGTGTCTTCATCTCGTATACCACCACCGATCTGAACATCAAGATCGGGGAAAGTGCTGCAAATCTCATGAACGACGCCTGCATTAACGGGTTTCCCTGCAAAAGCGCCATCAAGATCGACAATATGTAGACGCTTAGCACCAGCATCGACCCATTGCTTAGCAATCGCAACGGGGTCTTTAGAAAATACAGTATTGTCTTCCATCCGACCTTGTCTGAGACGGACGCAATGCCCTTCCTTAAGGTCAATAGCAGGAATTAACAACATAATAATATCTCCATTATTCAGGTTTAGGACTGTCCATCCCAGTTTAAAAAATTCTTAAGCAATTGCAATCCGGCCGATTGGCTCTTTTCCGGATGAAATTGCACAGCAAAAAGGTTGTCTCGACTTAAGGCAGCCGTGAATTCGCGTTGATATTGACAGGTTGCAGCAGTCACTGCTGCTTGTGCTGGATCAACAAAGAAGCTGTGCACAAAATAGAAGCGGCTTGCATCATCAATAGCATCCCATAAGGGGTGTGATGCGCTTTGGTAGACTTCATTCCACCCCATATGTGGGACTTTAAAATCATTCTCTGTCCGTGGCCGTTGGGTATGAAAGTGACGAACTTGGCCAGGAATAATATCAAGAGCGGTGACACCATTGTTTTCTTCGCTGTGGCTTAATAAAGCTTGCATGCCTAAGCAGATACCGAGGAAAGGTTTTGTTCGAGCCGCTTCGCGAATAACATCGTCTAAGCCTAAACGGTCAAGCTCAGAGATACAGTCACGAATTGCACCGACACCAGGGAAAACGATATGGCTTGCATTGAGGATCTGTTCAGGATCAGCTGTAATGTGGACAGCCGTATTCTCAGCGACAGTTTCTAGTGCTTTAGAAACCGAACGCAGATTGCCCATACCATAATCAATCACTGCTACGTGACGCATAACAAACCTATCTGAATTATCATTTTCTATTTTACGCGTTTAACAGACACTTAAATAGAAGTGTGTTGTTTTAAAGGCTACCTTTGGTCGAAGGCATTTGGCCTAGCGCACGGGCATCGAGGGTGACGGCCATGCGTAAAGCGCGGCCGAAAGCTTTGAACATCGTTTCAGCAATATGATGTGCATTGCGCCCTTTTAGGTTATCAATGTGTAAACTGACGCCAGCGTGATTTACAAAACCTTGGAAAAACTCATAGAATAAATCAACATCAAATTCACCAATTTTATCGCGGTTAAAAGTGACATCGTATTCAAAGCCTGGCCGGCCAGATAAATCTAATACAACACGACTCAACGCTTCATCTAAAGGTACGTAACTGTGGCCATAACGTACAACCCCTTTTTTGTCTCCAAGCGCTTTTTTAAAGGCTTGGCCAAGGGTAATACCAATATCTTCAACAGTGTGGTGAGCATCAATCTGTAAATCACCGTTGGCTTTAATAGTTAGATCAAATAAGCCGTGACGGGCAATTTGCTCCATCATATGATCAAGGAAAGGAACACCTGTTACAGCACTAAATTGGCCTTGGCCATCGAGGTTTATAGAGACCTCAATTTGTGTTTCAAGCGTGTTACGCGCAACAGTGGCAGTGCGAGTTGTCATGGTGTGTCCTAGCGCATTGATAAATAAAAATAAACAATGATAACTGTTTAAGCAATCGGTTTGAAGAGTATCATAGTAGATTAGAGTCAGCATGAGAAGTGACGATGTCACAAACTAACAATATTCAACCTTTAATTGAAGACCTCGCTAAAATTGAGAAAAGCAACAAATTGCTTGTGAAGATTGTTCTTTGCACCGGCTTTGCTTACCTTTAGGCCTTCATAGAGACGATCTGGTCTTGTTGGACAAAATTGTAAAACGCAGCCAAGGGTATCAGCCAAAACAGACTTTGTTCACTATATCGGATAAGTTCAGTACCCTTTATGTCGTCCGATCAGGTTCTTTTAAGACAACGATTTCAGCGAGCAATGGCCGAGAACAAGTCACGGGGTTCTACTTCCCTGGCGAATTCATCGGCCTAGAAGCACTCCATATGCCTTCTTATCAATCGACTGCTGTTGCGTTAGAAGCCAGCAGCGTTTGTGCATTGCCTTATAAGAAAGTACAGGCGTTAGGTGAAAGTATGCCGCGCTTACAATCACAGTTGTTAACTCGACTGAGCAAAGAGCTGGCTGGAGATAAAACCTTCATGTTACTTTTGGGTAAAAAGACATCAGAAGAAAAGTTAGCGACGTATCTCTTGTCACTGTCAAAGCGATTTGAACACCGTGGCTTTTCTGCTAAAGAGTTCAGCTTAACAATGTCTCGCAGCGATATTGCCAATCATTTAGGCCTTGCAGTGGAAACAATCAGCCGTGTTTTTACTAAATTTCAAGAAAACGGTCTTATTGTTATTGACGGAAAAGCCATAACATTAGCCAATATCAATAAAATACAAGCATTGTGTGGCTAAAAAATAGGGCATAAAACGACAAACTGGCTTTCACTTGATCTATGTCAATGTAAAAAAGGGTTAGTTAAGTAAGATGACCTCCTAAGCAATATAACAACAGTTTAGGAAGTTACGAATGTTCGTCAGTAAATTTAATGTCTTGTGTTTAGCAGCGCTTGCCATGGGCGGCGCTGCGCAATCTGCCTTAGCTTATGAAGCGGGTGACTGGTTAGTAAGAGGTCGTATCATCACCGTTAGTCCTAATGATGATAGCGGCAATTTATACGCTAATGGCGGCACCCTAAATTTAGGCGAAGGCGTTAAAGTCAATGCCGACACCGTGCCCGAATTAGACATCACCTACATGATGACGCCACATTGGGGTGTAGAACTCATCCTTGGCTACTCAAAGCATGATATTGATTCACGAGGAGCGGCAGCGGGTCTTGGTCTTGGCCAGGTGATTGAAACGAAAGTATTGCCACCGACGTTAACCTTACAGTATCACTTTTTACCGAACTCTTCGGTGAGACCCTACATTGGCGCAGGTCTTA
>Ga0233444_10005992_pt1 | contig 11002 bp, 9 predicted proteins | sample SI_124_October20_6_FD_182792 | JGI IMG/M metagenome (GOLD analysis project Ga0233444, IMG submission 182792) | Seawater microbial communities from Saanich Inlet, British Columbia, Canada - SI_124_October2016_10_MG | ecosystem: Environmental > Aquatic > Marine > Inlet | place: Canada: British...
TATAATCTTTACAGTTGTTAGTTTAGTTTCTACACTCATAGTATATATTGTTAGTATTTATATATATAAGTATATAGATATTTATTTTCCGTTAAGCTTTACCATCACAAATTCCTCTAGTCTTAAACTCACAGAATCTACAATTCTTTTGTCTATCACCTGGAACTTTAGGATATGGTAAATCTCTATAATTACCTTCATCATCAAATACCTCATTTACAAAGTTCATAAACTCAGTATAAACCTTATTAACAGTTGGTTTACCATTAGCTGGAACATGCCTAGAAATATATGGAATTGGGAATGGAGCATCTTCATAAAGTTTTCTTCTCATAATCTGATATTCAACTTTAATCTTCTCTAATGGAATTTGAAATAGTTCAGAATAATACTTTTTGTATATAACGATTTGTGCGTTCTTATACTTATCTGATTTTTGGTATTTATTCCAACCTCTAGTAGAAGTTTTTAAATCAATAATGATAATTGAATTATCTGATAAATCTCGCATCACTACATCAACGAAACCTATAAAGTTCACACCTTCTTTCACTTTTGCGTTCAATGGAATTTCAATTCCTACTAACTCAAAACCACTTTTAGTGTAAAACTTATCTAACTTCTTTTTAAACCACTCTAATATACACCTACCATCACCATAGAACTCTTCTAACTCCAATTGGGTACATATACTACCTTCAGTTAATTTATCGTTCTCTTTGATGTATTCTTTTCTCATCCAGTCTAACAACAGCTTATCAGTATCTATTTCCATTGCTTGTTTCTTAGAAACCCCATACATTACCGAAAGGAAGTGTTGGATTGTTTCGTGAATAGCAGTTCCGAAAATAGTATAAATATTAGCTGATGATTGTCCCAATCTATCAATGTATCTCAGTTTGTATGAACGAGGACACGATGAATATAATTGGTATTGTGAAAAACTTACTTTTGCCATAAACTTTTATTTGTTATACAAATATACGAAAAAAGTTTGGGATTACCAAACTTTTCTCAATTATATTTTCAATTTTAACTTTTTTATTATCTTAGGGTCAGTACCATAATCCTCTGATAATTGTTTTATCTTTTCTTTACCAGTTCTACTAGCGTATAGAATCTTTAAGTAATCTTCAGCTTCTAACTTAGAAGTTTCATAATGTTTAGCTACTAATTCAACTAACCACTTTTCATACTTATCAGCTCCTTTGGGTTTCATATACTTCATAAAGTGTCTACCCTTTGGAAGTAAATCAATCATAGCAAGATAGAATGCTTTAGGAGGAACTTCTTGAAGATATGGTTGAACAGCTGATATTGTTTCAATCCATTCGTATTTCATAGATAGAAATCGTAATAACATATAGTTACTCCAAGTCTTTTTATCAGCTTCTTCTAACGTATCAAAATATTTAGGATTTTGTTCGTTTGTTATTGCCTTAACGTGGTCAAATAATGATTTAGGCATTATCTTCAGCTTTTTTTCTATCTAATTCTTCTAATACTGCTAGTTGTGGTGATAGTAACTCTTCACATATCTCACCACAATTTCCACAAAGTAAAACTTCTATTGGTACTACTACATCTTGAGCAGTTCCAGCTACTAACTTAGATATCTTTCTGAATTTAGAACCATCTATGAATACATCATATCCACAATGTGAACAAATTACAGGATTTGATTTACCTAAATCAATTTTAGGTCCACCACCTTGCGTTGGTTGGTCTGATGCTTTTTGTGGTTTGTTACCACCAATTCCTACTATTTTTGCCATCTTAAATTAAATTTAATATTTCGATTAATGTTGCTGCCATTGGTATTTCTTTATCAATAGCATTAAAGTGTTTATTTTGTCCTTCTGCTAATGCTATAACTACATTTGCCGTATTTGATGGTGCATACTCATCTACCTTTTCATATAATAATGTAAATAACTCTGAGAAATCAGTTACTCTACTATCTATGATAGCTTGTCTCATATTCACATATTTATTTCTTTTATCATCTGAAGATTTAAGAATATCCAACACTTTGATTTTATAATCATTCTCCAATAGGTTCTGAGTATCCACTTTCAACTCACCCTTTATAGAGTTTAATTGACAAGTATTGATAATCTTTCTAATATCAGGATATCCTGCATCTATAATTGGAACTAAATCTTTTGGTTGGAATGTTACTTCTTCACTATTCAAAATCTTTGATATTTGAACTGCTACATCTTTCTTAGTTGGAGGTATGATTTGGAAAGTTTGACATCTACTCTGAATAGGGTCAATTACTTTTTCAACATAATTACAAGTTAAGATGAATCTACAATGTTGTGAGAATGTTTCCATTAAGTTTCTCAAAATAGCTTGTGCGTTCTGAGACATGTAATCAAACTCATCTAAGATAATGATTTTATATTTTTTGAACCCCATTGAGGATGCAAATCCTTTTACTTTGTTTCTTACAGTCTCTACATTGTTTTCATCAGATGCATTGATTACCATATAATCACAATCCATTGATTTTACAATTAGTTTAGCAAGAGTTGTTTTACCAGTACCTGCTCTACCATAAAGTAGAAGGTGAGGTACATCACCAGTTTCTAAATAACCACTTACCTTTTCTTTAAGGTGTTCGTTACCTACATAGTTTTCTAATGTTACAGGTCTATATGATTCTACCCATAAACTATTATCAACTTGTTCATTATTTGTTTCTTCGAAAAATCCCATATTATATTTTTTTATCTACCTACTTCTTTTAATCTATCTGCTTTGAAAGTTTCCCAATCTTTACCTATACCATCGATATAGAATAAATCTTCAGACTTTAACTTACCATTATCATGTAACTTTGAATATCGTTTGATTGCTTGTCTTTTCCACCAATTGTTGATATAATCAACACCATCAACAAACTTCTTCTTCATTACTAACTCATCTTCTTCAATTTCTGAACGTAAGAACTCTGGTCCATTCTCATACATCATAGCAAGATATACACCTCTTTTAAAACCATGATGATACTCCGATTGTTTGATTCCACATTCTTTGAAGATTTGTGATAGAATCTTTTGTTTGATACCACTTACAGGTCCACTAGCACCCTTACCAGTTCCCATAGATTTACCATTTCTGATTCTTTCGTTAGTAATAGCCTTTTCATACCAATCTGCTCTATTCTCCTTAATCCATTGATGCCAAGGGTCATAGAATTCATCATCAGGCTTTAAAGATATTTTCCCAGCGGATTCCCCCAACGTTTTAAAGTGAGGGATTCCGTTATATTGGGAATGGATTCCGTAAAGAGAAGTAGTTCCAACAGCTATCAATGTTTGCCCATACTTCTTTTTCCAGTACTCTCGTACTTCTGGAAGGGTAGTCATCATTGCTGTCAACTTACCACCTAAGAAATTGTAACCTAAAGGCTGGGTACAAACAATAGTGGATGCGATAGTAGTGAAATTTAACTTACCCTTTACGAATTTATCTTCTTTATTCCAACCAATGTACTTATCTCGTACACCCATTGAAGTAACATCAGATGCTAATGATACTAAACCTAAAAGTTTACCACTCTTTTTATCTTTAAGAAACAACTTAACATTTCGACCAGGATTAGCTGTCCAACTCATAGTATGAATCATCTTTCTTAGAAGAGTCCACTTTGTAGCCTCATCTTTATCCTCTACGATTTCAACATAAGGTTCTAACTCTTCAATTTCTTTAATCGTTAGTTCCTTATTATTGATATCAGTTGGTTTCCATTGCATATCATAAAGAGTAGCAATTTGGGATTTATCTCTAATCATAGAGGCTTCCTGCAACTCAACCCACTTCTTATACAATGTTTGTTCTTCTACACTCATTGTCATAAGGTAGTCCATATTTTCGATGAGTTTTCTTTTCTCATCTTCAAATACAAATTCAGGTTTTGCTGGTTCGGTATCCCAAAAACTCATAGTTACTTTTTTAATGGTTATTACTTAATCTCTACCAAATAGTAATTTGATACATACTCTCCTTCGGTAAATGCAACTTTAGATAATCCCTGCGAAGAAATTTGTAGAGATGAAGTTGATGAACCTTTGTTTGCTAATAAGATAGCTTTTAGATATTTTGCTGAGAATGCAATTGGGTCAACATCCCCCTCACACTTACAATCAACTGAGATAGAAATTCTATTTGAGTTAATTGAAGAGTATCCTAGAATGATTTCTCCTTTACCATCTTTACAAGTGAATGTAAATGTATCAGCATCTGCTAATGCTCCTTTGGATTTGATGAATTTGTTTACGAACTCATTATCTAATGTAATATCTACATTAAATGGAGGAAGTGCTTTTAAATCAGGTACCGCTGGGATAACTGAAGGTGCTGCTAACATATACTGCATCTTAGTTCCTTTATCTGAGAACTTTAATGCACCAGTTACTTCTTCTACTTTTATTGTATTATCTAATACACTTAATAACCCCTTCAACTGAGATGTAGTGTAGATACCAAACTCCCCTTCAGGGAAATCTGAACCTGTTACTGTTACATCTCCTAAAAGAGTTTTATCATCTGATATCATTCTAACCGAAAGATTAGAAGTTTCAGATTTTACCATTACTGATTCAACCTCTCCACCGAGATTGTATCTATTGATGAATCCATCAAATTTTGCTTTTTCCATAATTTACTTTTAAGATTTATTTTAATGTTTACTAATATACGAATTTATTTTTAATTATCCAACTAAAAAGAGAAAAACTTTTCAGCGGTCTTTTTGGAAGAGAGAACTTCTCCCCACCCTAATGCTCCGTAGAAATCTTCTAATTTTTTTAGAAGTTCTCTTTCGAAGATTTTATCATAGTTAATATATGTTTTAATTAACTCCATAATTTGTGGTGGGTCATTGTAACCATTCATAGCTACTGCATCTAACCCATATTGATTTTGTTTTAGATATACCCACTTTATTTTATCTCCACCCTTCAAAGGTTCGTATTGATTTTCCACTTTGAAGTGTTTTAACAATTGATTATATGCAATTGATGCCTTAACGTGCGCTGGTGTACCACTAATGAATTGAAACATTGCTGTTTGTTCTCTCTTCTTAGGCATATATTTATTTAAGTTTTTTACTCCACCGGCTTTAGCTATCTTAACAACATCCATATTTACCAAATCATTTTTGAAATCGTAAACTCTATTTGTTAGTTGTTCTTCAGTATCACCTCTAAGAATTTCAATAAGTATTTCACTCATAAACTTCCTAAATGCGGCTGGATAAGAGGAACGTACAACATCTAATCCCTTTACATCCAACTTATCACAAGGTACACCATTATCTGATATAATCCATTGTGCATATCTTTTCTTTGCAATCCAAATACCAGCTTTTGAAACGTATTCTTTCTTAATCTCAAATCGATGTTTATCTATGTTGAATACCTTCTTAGCCAATATATCATAAAAATCATTTAGATAATCTTGCACTTCACCAGCTATATCATTTACAAACCCAGCTATTGTTTCTTGGTTATTATCTCTCCAATTAGGAATTCTCTTATCCATTAAGGGAGCTGCTGAAAAGAATACTGAATCCGTATCGATATAAATGTTAGAATCAGCATCAGGTGTTTCCAACTCTTTATTATATTTGATGTTGGTCATATCAGCAGTTGATTTAATCACAGTTTGACCTGTTGTTGTTACTGCTGTAGCGTTATCCACATCATAGAATCGGAATGCTGGTAATCCTAATACTCCATATAATGAGTTTAGAAGAATCTTTTGTACTAACTGTCTCTTCTTATAGAATGCGTATTTTTCTTTATCACCACTCTCACCATATTTCTTTTCCAACTTTCTAAACTCTACCCTTTGTGAGAACCACAAATCCAAAATATCAGGAATACAGCCAGGTTTATCAGTTTTATACATAACACCATTAGATGCTATTGAATACTTACTTTTATCAAATAACTTTTTTAAGTTTTCTCTCGTTATCCAATTATCACCTATTTGATATTCATCTACTTCATTTTTGATGAATTTCTGAGCATCCCAATCTTTAATTTTACCAACTTTAGTTTCTGGTGAAATATTGATACTCATAATAATTGATGGATATAGTGATGTTAAATCTAAATCATAAATCCATTCATACTTACCAACAATTGGTGCTTTTACATAAGCTCCGATAAACTTCTCTTGCTTATTTTCTTTAAGAGCTTCCATTCGTTCTCTTCTATCAGCAGGTTTGTTAGGTGCTACAATACTCTTTCTTTTCAAATAAGTTAAAAGTGCTCCTTCTAAGTATTTTGATGAATAAACGAAATCTTCATATGGAACATGTCCAGCGTGGCAAATACCTCTTGCAGTATCAATGAATTGTAATTTTCTATCAAACTCAACTACTAACTCAACATCCACTAAGTTATATTCAATAAACTTCTCAATATCTTCTTTGAAAAGAATATCTAAGTTTCCATCATATTCAATCTTACCTCTACCCAATTCTTTTTGTGCAATAGAATCTAATCTATATGAATCTAATTCTGAGTATGTAAAGTTTTTGTAAAGTGAAAGGTAATCTAAATAAGATACACCAGCCATAAAGTATCTCTTACGATAAGGTGACCAAAAACACTCACCAATTGGTGATAATCTATTAGCGTGTCTTTTACCTAATAATCTTTTGATACGATTATACAACATTGGTGTATCAAAGTAATCGATATTCCAACCAGTTACAATAGATGGGTTTATCATCTCATATAACTCTAAATACTTCATTAACATATCCTCTTCAGTTCTGAAAGGAAGTACAATAGCTGATTCTGTTTTCTTCTCTAACATCTCACCAGCTTTATCCATAACCAACACCCAATATTGATTGGTAGCTGAATCATGAAGTGCAATTGAAGTTAACTCATTAGTAGCTTCTTCTGGATTAGGTAAACCACTCTCCATTTCACACTCAATATCATATGTAAGGATAACGTGTCCTTCTGATGGTAAATCTGAATCAGTATAAGTATCTACTAATACTCTCGTAGTTTCAGGTACATCACTTTCGAATAAATCAGGATCATCCTTTTTGAATTTGTAAATCTTACTTACCTTATCACCATATAAAGTAGTAAAATTTCCATTAGCAGCTTTTTCATAAGCGTATCGAGTATAAGGAAAGGTTCTATAACCTTGTTTATCATCCCAAATGTGAACGAGGTTCTTTTCTCGTTGGTAGTATGCATTTTTATACATTAAATTCTTTTCTTGCTATATTAATAAAGTTTTCTTCTATTTTCCAATATTTTTCAATCTGAGATTCCCATAGTAAAGCTTGAGCAAGGTGAGTTACATCAGGTCTTTTAATATCACCATCTAATAACTTAATAACCATTTCTTTGAATTCACTTTTACTATTATAAAGTAATGGATAATCATCACCAACCATTTCTGAATAACAAAAGTCATTTGGAAGTAAGTATGGTACACCAACTGAAAATCCATCAGTTGTACTCATACTCCAAGCTGAATAACCTTGAAAAGTACCTACACCAAAGTGTGCTTTTGATAATTGATTTAGATATACCTTTCTATCAGCTGCTCCAATATACTTTGTATAGGGTTTACCCATTTCTTTTAGAGTAGTATAAACTTTGAAATCTTGTCTTTCTTTCCATAACGCATCCATTGTTTCAAAAAACCATTTAGAACCAGTATAAACACCTTCTCTATGATTAAATACAATTGTTTTATCATCATACCCATTTGATGGAGTAGCTGAATCACATCCCAAATACCAAGGTTGGATAATTTTATCTAACTTCTCAACAATATGTGGTTGGAAATCCTTAGCTGCGTTTTTAAGAATAACACCTTTTTGATAATTTGAGTTTACACCACAAACTTCCATTTGTAAAATACCTCTAATATTTGTCCAAAATGAGTTTTCAGTTCTTGCACCATTTTCAGGTATCTCGCTCCAATGACAATATCCAATTATTGGTTGTAATTTATTATATATTCTTGATATCTTATATAAATTGGTCCATTCTGGCAAGTGTGACCATACTAAATTGAATTTTCCTTCATACTTTTCAATAGTTTTCTCAAAGAATTTATGAGGATAATCAACTCTCATCTTAGATGGGAAACAGTCTATCGGGCCCATTTGTAACATTGTTACATTGGGATATTCAAAGGTATTTATGATTCCAGGATGATTATGCATTCCACCGCCTGGATAAGGCAAGACCCACTCCCATTCTTTACCAATTTTTGTGTTATCTAAAAAGGACTTAAATACCAATAGGAATGAATCCCTATTGATATCTTTAACTTGTCCAAAGTTTGTGTAATTTGGTATTACTAATACTCGCATATATTATTAGTTAAAAATGTTATTTAATTTTTCTGCATCACCCAAAACATTAAACTCACCAATTGAAATGAAGTGTTGTTTATTCTTCATCACCAAATCAAGGTTAGCTTTAGAATACCACTTCCAATAATCCACATTTGAAATATTATGGTCAACATCATTTTCAGAGCGGTTGTGGTGTTTTTGCTGAACAATACAATTATGAATGGTGTAACCCATACTTTGTTTTCTCTGTCCCAAATCTAAACCAGCTTCACCTCTCTTAGTTGTTCCAAAATCAATCATAGTAACTTCAGGTTCTTTGTAAGATTCGCTTGTGAACTTCATTACATTGAACTGAGTTTGTCCGTTTAGGAATGGTTTAAGTTCGTTAAGTAAAGTTTCATAAATACTTTGTTTGTTATCCGTTGGAGTTTCTGATGTGTATGTATCTTTAAGTTTAATGTAAGTTGGTATAATCAACTTTTGGAATCGGTTATTCATAGTAGCTCCAACATTGAAAAGAGTTTCATCATCAACCACCTCTTCCATTTGTACAATCAAACCATTTACAAAATCAGTAACCAATAAGTTGATTTGCTTTTCTGATTTTCTATCACCCATATGTGGTAGAGATTCTCTTAATTCCATCACAGCATCCACACAAGCCATACCAAAATCTTCTTTACCCAATGCAGCATCTTCTAAGTTTTTGGTATTTAGTTTATCAGGTTGAGAACCTAATAATTGTTTTCTTTTTTCTTCATACAAATCCCAAGCTATATTATCAGCAATTTGGTTAATAATTGTCAATTCCAATTTAGCGGATTCTTCAGTAACATTATTAGTATGTAAAGCCATCAATTGTTCTTCAATAACACTTTCAGTTGATGAGTAGTAGTATGAACCCCTCTTATCAAAGGTAGTCAACTTTCGTAATCCCAAGAACCTCATAGGGATGATTTCACTATATTCAGATACCTTTCGTTTGTAAGAATTAATTGCCGATGAGAAGATAACAATCTTACTATTACCTATAAATGTCTTTAGAGTATCAATGTGATTTCTAACTGCATCCATATTAATAATATCTCTGAAGTAATTATCAGAACCATCCTTTCTCATTACCTTACCAACAAACGCAAGAAACGCTTTCTGATATTCAATCCATTTGTTGAAAGTGTTGTTAAGTGCTAAAATCTCCATCATATGAACAGATATACTCTCTCTACGAACCTCAATACTTACCTTAAAATTATTAAGTGTTTTTCCAAATGATGGAACATTCTCACAAATCAGCTGAATGGAAAGTGTTTGGTCTGATTTTTTAGTCCCAGCTTTCTTTTGTTGATTTTTTGATTCTTCAATGTAAGATTGAACTTCCTCTAAAATAGAAACAGTATGTGAAAATGAAAAGTCTTGCTTCCACCCATCAATTGATTTGTATTCGGTGATTAGTTTATCAACTATTTTTTCAAAGGCTGTTATTGGAAATTTCTTTGAATACAACCAACACAATAAAGTAGTGATGTGTCCCCTATCTTTCATTAGGAAGTTTTTAAGTTCAAAAACTTTATCCTCAATCCAAGAAATTGGAAGTTGGTTATACGAAGAAATACCACTACCAATTTTGATTGCGTATTTCAACTTATCTTCTAATACAGAAGAGATACCAAAGTTAGGAATACGATTCCATACGGAGTTAAAGATATAAAACTGAATCTTAAATACTGCTGGAACATCCTCTTTGGGTTTGAATATTTCTCTGATTTCAGAGATAGTTGTAGTGATGATATCATGTCTTTCACCACTTTTTACGAATTGTTTTAACTTGTCAATTAATTTCATTTGTTTTAAGGTTTTAAGGTTTATTGGGTTTAATTAATGGGAATCTCCCCATTTGTTATACAACAAATATACGAATAATATTTGATATAACCAAGCTTTTTCTTACTTTTTTTACCAAAAGTTTATTTCGTTACTTTCTTCAGGTGCATATGTTGTATGATGTATCACATCAGTATTGTAATCATTCAAATCCTTTGGATAAGGTCTGATTTCATGCTTTAACCTACTCATAAGATTTTTCTTTTCTTTTTTGTTGGTGGCAAGTATCTGAATGTATCTATGTTTAGGTGGTTCTTCTCTTCTCCAAAATTCTTTATATCCCTGCTTACCGATTTCTTTTCTAAGGTGTTCTAAGTTACCACTTCCCCAATTGTTAAATACAGTTCTACTATGAATCCAATCAAATGGATTATCACTTAATGATATTCCCCAATTTGGCATCAGAGCGATATCAGTATTTAAACCTTGATAAATCCAATTGGTAGCTTTGTAGATTCCACCAACGTGTCCTTGTCCATTATTAGCATATGAAAGTAACACTTTAATGTTTTTATCATTATCCTTTATCCATTGGAAAGTTTTACCTAATGCACAACTTTCAATATTTGAACCATAACCATCATCTACATATAAACGAGTAAGTTCTAATATGTTATCTTTGGTTAACCCTTCACAAACTGAAGTGGATGCTTTTGCACCAACTGGAAATCCATATACAGCTACACCAACTAATTCTTGGTCATTTCCGAATATATCCTTTTCATCCATTGTGTGATAGATACCCAATGCGTATCTACAAGCAGT
>Ga0233444_10005994_pt1 | contig 10997 bp, 16 predicted proteins | sample SI_124_October20_6_FD_182792 | JGI IMG/M metagenome (GOLD analysis project Ga0233444, IMG submission 182792) | Seawater microbial communities from Saanich Inlet, British Columbia, Canada - SI_124_October2016_10_MG | ecosystem: Environmental > Aquatic > Marine > Inlet | place: Canada: British...
AAGAGGGAACTTTCGAATTGTTAAAAGAATTTAATTTCCCTTTAGAAAATAAAAAAAACTGAGGTAAAATGGCTAAAACAAGCGCAATACAAAAAAATTTAAAAAGGATTAAATTAGTAAAAAAATATGCAAGTAAAAGAGCTGCATTAAAATTAATTATAAAAAATAAAAAATTAGAATTATCCGAAAGATTTGCAGCTCAATTAAAATTAAATAAATTACCTAAAAATTCTGCGAAAGCAAGAATAAGAAATCGTTGCGAGGTATCAGGTAGACCTCACGGCGTTTACAGAAAATTAAAAATTTCAAGGATTGCTTTAAGAGATATGGCCTCTTCGGGTAAAATTCCTGGAATGACAAAATCTAGCTGGTAGGAGAATATTATGACACTGACTGACCCGATAGGAGATATGTTTTCAAGAATAAGAAATGGTCAAATGAGATCATTAGATTCTGTCAATATCCCATCCTCGAATTTTAGAAGAAATATATTAGAAATTTTAAAATCTGAGGGTTTTATTAAAGATTTTTATATTGAAAAATCAGAAAATAATAAAATTAGTTTGAAAATAAATTTGAAATATTATGAAGGCAATCCAGTAATTAAAGAAATAAAAAGAATTTCAAAACCAGGTAGAAGAGTTTATTCAAGGGCTACAAGCATCCCAAGAGTAATGAATGGTTTAGGATTAGCGATTTTATCTACACCAAAAGGTGTTATGTCTGATACAGAAGCTAGGAAAAATAATATTGGTGGAGAAATAATTTGTAGGGTCTTTTAATGTCAAAAATTGGTAAAAAAAATATAATAATTCCTAAAGAATCTTCAGTTAAAATTGAAGGTGATAGTTTAACTATTACGGGTCCTAAAGGATCAAAATCATTAACCATTAATGATAAAATTTTTTCATCTAAAGTCAGTGAAAATAATGAATTTCAAATTTTACCATTAAATAAAAAAATTGATAAAAAAACATCTATAATGTGGGGAACTTATCGAAGTCTAATCAATAATGCCGTTATGGGAGTTTCTCAAGGTCATGAAAAAATTTTAAATTTAAGTGGTGTTGGATTTAGAGCAAATATTAAAGGAGAAATTTTAAATTTACAAATTGGGTTTAGTCATGATGTTAATTTTAATATTCCAAAAGAGGTAAAAATAACTGTAGAAAAACAAACAACAATAAAAATTAACGGAGTTGATAAAGACTTAGTTTCTAAAATAGCTTCAGATATTAAAAATTTAAAGCCTGTTGAACCTTATAAAGCAAAAGGTATAACAGAAAAAGGTCAATTTATATTGAGAAAAGAGGGAAAGAAAAAATAATATGAAAAAAATTAATACTAAAATCAAAAGAAAATTAAGAAATAGAAAAAAACTTAAAAAGGTAAATAACAACAGATTGAGAGTTTCTGTTACTAAATCTTTAAACAATCTGTTTGCTCAAATCATTGATGATAAAGCAGGGAAAACCATAGTTTCAGCCTCATCTATAGAAAAAGATGTAAAAAAAAATAAGTCAAAAAAAATTGAAAAATCAACATTAATAGGTGAAATTTTAGCTAAAAGAGCTAAAGAAAAAGACATAAACGAAGTATATTTTGATAGAGGTGAATATAAATATCACGGCAGAATCAAAGTTTTTGCTGAAACACTAAGAAAGAATGGATTAAAATTTTAATATGTCAGATTATAGAAAAAAAACAGATAGCGATATTAAAGAGAAACTAGTTGCTATTAATAGAATAACCAAAGTTGTTAAGGGAGGTCGTAGATTTGGATTTGCAGCATTAATGGTTGTCGGAAATCTCAAAGGCTCAATTGGAATTGGTCAAGGGAAATCAAAACAGGTACCTGATGCAATTAAAAAAGCTACTGAGGATGCAAAAAGAAATCTTATTCAAATACCTTTAAAAGAAGGAAGAACTTTACACCATGATGTAAAAGGTAGAAACGGTTCTGGTAAAGTTTTTATGAGAGCTGCCCCTGCAGGGACTGGAATTATTGCAGGAGGTCCTATACGGTCTGTATGTGAAGTTTTAGGAATTCAAGACGTTGTAGCCAAATCTTTAGGATCGTCAAATCCGCATAATGTTTTAAAAGCTTGTGTAAATGGACTAAAATCGCAAAGTTCACCCAAATTACTAGCAGTTATAAGAGGAAAAAAAATATCTGATGTTGTATTGAAAAGAGAGAGCAAATAATGGAACTTAACAATCTTATTAAAAGCAATAAAAAAAAAATTAGGGTAGGTAGAGGTATTGGATCTGGTAGAGGTAAAACTTCGACTAGAGGACACAAAGGTCAAAAATCTCGTTCTGGTGTAGCAATTAAAAGTTTTGAAGGTGGTCAAATGCCTTTATATAGAAGATTGCCTAAAAGGGGATTTAAAAGTTTGCACAAAAAAGTAACAGCAATACTAAATTTAACTAAAATTCAAAGAATTTTCGAAAAAAACAAAAAAGACCTAAAAACTTCGTTCGATTTAAAAACATTAAAAGATAAAAAAATAATAAATAAAAAATACTTAAAATTAAAAATACTAGGTACTGGAGAATTACAGACCAAAGTTGAAATAACTGCTCACTTTGCTTCAAAACAAGCACAAGAAAAAATAATAAAAGCAGGTGGAAAAATTAATATAGTAAAGAAATAACTTATCATGTCTAGTGAATCTCTAAATACTTCAGGTGCATTTAGCCAGGCTAAAGATCTTAAAAATAGGATTTTATTTACAATTTTACTTTTAATCGTTTATCGGCTTGGAACTTATGTTCCTTTATCTGGAATAGATCCATTGGCTTTAAAAGAAATAATGGCCTCCAGTCAAAAAGGCCTACTTGGGATGTTTAATATGTTTTCTGGAGGAGCAGTGACGAGAATGGCTATATTTGCCTTAGGCATAATGCCTTACATTTCTTCCTCTATTATTGTTCAATTACTTACAGGTGTATCAGATTATTTTAAAAATCTTAAAGAACAAGGTGAAACTGGAAGAAAAAAAATTACACAAATAACAAGATACGGAACAGTTTTAATTGCCTGTTTGCAAGGTTACGGTGTTTCAGTTGGATTAGAAAATGCTGGTAATTTAGTTATTGAACCTGGTGTTGGATTCAGAATTATAACTACTATTTCATTGGTAGCAGGAACAACTTTTTTAATGTGGCTTGGCGAACAGATAACTTTAAGAGGTGTTGGAAATGGAATTTCTTTAATTATTTTTTCAGGAATTGTGGCTGAAATACCTAGAGCATTAGCTTCTACATTTGAACTTGGTAGAACAGGGGCGCTTTCCGCATTAATGATTGTTGGTATATTCATATTAATTATATGTACTGTTTTGTTTATCGTTTTTTTTGAAAGAGCGATGAGAAAAATTTTAGTAAATTATCCCAAAAGACAAGTTGGAAATAAAATGTATGGAGGAGAGTCCTCACATCTACCTTTAAAAATTAACACTGCTGGAGTTATACCAGCAATATTTGCATCTGCATTATTATTATTACCTATAACTGTCTCAAATTTTGGTTTTGCTCAGTCAGATTTATTTTTAAAAATTTCTTCAATGTTCACTCAAGGGCAACCCTTGTACATGTTGTTGTATGCATCAGGAATAATTTTTTTTTCATTTTTTTATACCTCGATTGTTTTTAATCCAAAAGAAACTGCTGAAAACTTGAGGAAATATGGAGGATATATTCCAGGCATAAGGCCGGGCGAGAGAACTGCTGAATATATTGAAAGTATATTAATAAGACTAACAACAGTAGGCTCTCTATATCTTACTTTTGTTTGTTTGATGCCAGAATTTTTAATTGCAAAGTATCCCATTCCTTTTTATCTAGGAGGAACTTCAATTTTAATTGTTGTAGTCGTAGCTATGGATACTGTAACTCAGGTTCAAACTAGATTAATGAGCTCACAATATGAGTCTTTGATTAAGAAAACTAAATTTGGAAAATAATTAGTATTATGAATCTAATTATATTTGGTCCTCCAGGAGCAGGAAAAGGAACTCAGTCTAATTATATTGTAAAAAAATATAATTTATTTCAAATATCTACTGGTGAAATTTTAAGAAACGAGATTAAAAATAGAACCACACTAGGAGTAGAAATTTCATCTATTATGAATTCTGGAACTCTAGTATCTGATGAAATTGTTAGTGTATTAATTGAAAAATTCATTTCTAGAAATGAATTTAAAAATAGTTTTATTTTTGATGGATACCCTAGAAATTTAGTACAAGCATCAAATTTGAATAATTTATTAAAAAAATATGATCAGAAAATAGATCTTGTTTTATCTTTATCAGTTTCACTTGAGTCTATAAAAAAAAGAATTTCTGGAAGATCAGTATGTTCTATTTGTGGTAAGATCTATAATAACTTTTTTAACCCAGCTCCTTTAAATTCTGACTGTTGTGCTTCAAAATTCTTACAAAAAAGAACTGATGATACTCTTGAAATTGCAGTAAATAGATTTAAGACATATGAAAAAAGTACTGCACCATTGATTGATTTTTACAAAAATTTAAATTTATTAAAAGTTATCAATGGAGAAAGTCCAATATCTCAAATTAATGAAGAAATTAGCGGTTTAATAGACACTATCGAGGGTTGACTTTAAGCATTTAGGCAATATAAATACGCATTTAGAACTCAAAATAATATGGCTCGTATAGCAGGAATTAATATTCCACAAAATAAAGTTGTTAGTATAGCTCTTACCTATATTCATGGTATTGGTGATTTTTCATCAAAAAAAATATGCAAAAAATTAAATATTCCTTCTACTAAAAGAGTTAATGAATTGAGCGAAGATGAAGTATTAAAAATAAGAGAGTTTATTGATGCAAATCATAAAGTTGAAGGTGATTTAAGAAGAGAAATTTCAGTAAATATTAAACGTTTAGTTGATTTAGCATGTTATCGAGGAACAAGACATAAGAAAAAACTACCTGTACGTGGTCAGAGAACTCAATGTAATGCTAGAACACGTAAGGGTAAAGCTATTGCTATAGCTGGAAAAAAATTAACTCCATTAAAAAAATAATTTATATTAAATGAATAAAAAAATTGAAAAAACTGAGAAAAAAGCTGATACGAAAAAAACTGAAATAGTTAAGAAAGAAAGTTCTTTTACTAAAAAAAAAAATTAAAAGAAATATAACTTCTGGTATTGCATACGTTTACTCAACTTTTAACAACACTATAATTTCAATAGCTGATGAAAGTGGAAATGTAATTTCATGGTCCTCCGCTGGTGCAAAAGGATTTAAAGGCTCTAGAAAATCCACACCATATGCAGCTCAAGTTGCTGCTGACGACGCTGGAACTAAAGCTTATGAACAAGGTTTAAGAACTTTAACTGTTCAAGTGAAAGGCCCGGGATCAGGTCGTGAGACAGCTTTAAGATCTTTGCAATCAAGAGGATTTAAGATTTTATCGATAAAGGATACAACGCCAATGCCACATAATGGGGCAAGACCACCAAAAAAAAGGAGAGTATAAATGCAAACTACATCAAATATTATAGATAAAAATTGGAAAGCTTTAATCAAACCAAATAAACTCGATATAACAAGTAACGATGACAATACAATTGCAAAAGTTATTGCTGAACCTTTAGAAAAAGGTTTTGGACAAACTATCGGTAATTCATTAAGAAGAATTTTACTATCTTCTGTCCAGGGCGCGGCAGTAACTGCAATTCAAATAGACGGCGTGTTACATGAATTTTCTTCCATTAAAGGTGTTAGAGAAGATGTTACGGACATAGTTTTAAACGTCAAAAATTTAGCAATAAAATCCTCATCTACAAGTCCAAAGAAAATTATTTTAGATATAAAAGGACCTAAAGAAGTTAAAGCAAAAGACATCACATTAATTCCTGAGATTGAAATTTTAAATCCCGAACAAACTATTTGTAATTTGGATGAAAAAACTAATTTTCATATGGAGTTAATGATTAGTAATGGTAAAGGATATGTTGCTGCACCCAAAAATAGGACAGAAGATAGTCCATTAGGATTAATTTCAATAGACTCATTATTTAGTCCAGTAAAAAAAGTGTCTTTTTCTGTTGAAAATACTAGAGCTGGAAGTGCTCTTGATTACGATAAATTAGTTATGACTGTTGAAACTAACGGGACAGTTGCTGCTGAAGATGCAATCGCATACTCAGCTAGAATTTTTCAAGACCAATTGTCAATGTTTATAAATTTTGATGACCCTCAAGAAGTTGTAAAAGAAGTTCAATCTACTGAGCCGGAATTTAATAGAAATTTATTAAAAAGAGTAGAGGAATTAGAGCTGTCTGTAAGATCAATGAATTGTCTTAAAAATGATAATATAATTTATATAGGTGATTTAGTTCAAAAAACTGAGCCAGAAATGCTAAGAACCCCTAATTTTGGTAGAAAATCATTAAATGAAATCAAAGAAGTTTTAAACACAATGTCTCTTTATTTAGGGATGGAAATACCCAATTGGCCACCAGACAATATTGCCGAAATGTCAAAAAAACTTGAGGAAAATAATTACTAATGAGGCACGGTTTTGGATATAGAAAATTAAATAAGACTGGTGAGCATAGAAAGGCTTTATTTAAAAACATGCTTAATTCTTTAATTAAGTATGAGCAAATTATAACGACTTTACCTAAAGCTAAAGAATTAAAACCTCAAATTGATAAAGTAATTACAATTGGCAAAAAAAATATATTAAGTAATAAAAAAAGGCTTTTTTCTAAATTACAAGATAAAAAATCTGTGACAAAAGTTTTTGATGAACTTTCTAAAAGATACAGCTCTCGAAAAGGCGGCTATTCAAGAGTTTTAAAAGCTGGATTTAGAACTGGCGACGATGCACCTATGGCTGTAATCGAGTTAGTTGACAGAAATCCAGAGGCTAAAAAAATCGATAAACCAAAAAAAGTTGAAAAAAAAGACGAAGCAAAACCAACAGACCAAAAAGTAGCAAGCAAATAGTTTTAGCTCTACATGCCCCAAACATATACTGTTACAAATGATTATCATAACTCACGTTTTGATAGATGGTTTAAAGCAAAAATAATAGATTTACCTCAATCATTAATAGAAAAAATTATTAGGCTTAATAAAATTAAAATAAACAGAAAAAAAGCTAAATCGTCTTACCGTGTTCAAGAAGGTGATATAGTAGAGGTTTTTGATATATCTAAATTCAAAATAACCGATAGACCTAAAATATTAAAATATAAACCCAGTAGGAAAGAAGTTAATATTTATGATGATTATATTTTAGAAAATAACGAAAATTTTGTAGTTATAAACAAACCAACAGGGATAGCAGTTCAATCAGGCACAAAATCTTTCAAAAATATTATTGATGTTTTAAAAGATACAAAATATTTTGAAAATACAAAACCATATATAGTACATCGGTTAGACAAAGAAACTTCTGGTGTTTTAATTGTTGCTAAAAATAGAGAATATGCACAATTATTTACATCTTTATTTAGAATAAGAAAAATACATAAAACATATATAGCTTTAACACACGGAAAAGTTTCAAATAAAATTAATTCATTAAAAGATGATTTAATTTCATATGATAATAATAAAAAGATAATTCAAAAGGCTATTTCCCATATGAAAGTATTAAAAACTACCGCAGATTATTCCTATGTTGAATTAAATCCTATTACAGGTAGAAAGCACCAATTAAGAAAACAACTATATAATATAGGAAACCCTATTGTTGGTGATGATAAATATTTTATGCATCGAAGAGCGGACAAAACAAAAATTAAAAGTAAGAATTTAATGCTTCACGCATATAAAATTAAATTTATGATAAAAAATATTCAATACAATTTCAAAGCTGAATATAATAATGATTTTGAGAATTTTTTAAAAAAAAATTTTTAAATTTTATTAATATTTTTTTTAAAAATATCTATCAAATTTTCGTTAATATTTATAATTCTTTTTTTTTTCTCTTTCAAAATAGAAGTAATTTTTTTATTATCAAGACCACATGGAATTATCTTTAAATATTGATTGAGATTGTTATTAATATTTATAGAACAACCGTGATAAGCTACCCATCTAGAAACTCTTAATCCTATTGCAGCAATTTTTTTTTCGTTCACCCAAATGCCAATATTTTTTTTATCTTTTTTCCCTATTATTTTATAAATCTTTAAAAATTCGATTATACTATTCTCTATAGCTGTAATTAATTTTCTGATATCTCTTTTTCTTTTATTTAAATTTAGAGCAATATAAATAATTTTTTGACCAGGATTATGAAGAGTTATTCTTCCTCCTCTATTAGTATTGATTATTTTGATTCTTTTGTCTAAAACCTCTTTTTTGTTAAATCTTATTCCAGCTGTATAAGTAGTCGGATGTTCTAATATCCACAATAAATCTCTATTTGTATTATTTTTAATTTCTTGCACTCTTTTATCTAGATACTTCATTGCTTTTTTGAAGGAAATACGTGTTTTGCTGACTTTGACTTCTATGTTCATTTAAATTGAATTTTATCATTATATGGACTATTAGTCTCAAAAAACAATCAAAGGTGTTTATGACTCTAGTAAAATCTACAGGGAATCAAAAGGTCAATCTTGATTTTAATAAAGAATTTATAAACACTTTTAGCGACAAAATTCAATTAAATGACATACAATTTGTAAATCAAACTCTTAAAGATCTACATGAATCAGACGTAGCTAATTTAATTGAAAATTTATCTTACGAAACAAGAACTAAACTTATAGAAATTGAAGCTTTTAACATTGATCCAGATATATTTATAGAATTAAATGAGTCTATACAAAGTGAAGTTCTTCAATTACTTTCAGTAGGCTCAATAATAAACATTATAAAGCGACTCGAGTCAGATGATTCTATTAAAATTTTAGAAAATTTAGAAAAAGAAAAAAAATTACTTGTACTAGAAAAACTTCCACCGAAAGATAAGTTTCTTTTAGAAGAAGGTTTAAGTTATCCAGAAGACTCTGCAGCAAGAATTATGCAAAGAGAATTCACTGCTGTACCTAGCAACTGGAGTGTTGGCCAAACAATTGACTATCTAAGAGAAAATAAAGATTTACCTAAAGAATTTCTTGAAATATTTATTGTAGATAATGATTTTAAACCAGTGGGGACCGTCCCTTCATCTAGAGTGTTAAGAGCATCTAGAGATTCTAAAATGAACTCTATTATGTCTGAAATGCCTGTTTTGATTCCAGTTAACATGGATAAAGAAGAAGTTGGTTATACTTTTGAAAATTATAGCTTAGTATCAGCAGGTGTAGTTAATAAAGATAACAAGTTAGTTGGGATGATTACTGCCGATGACGTTGTTACAGTAGTGCAAGAAGAAGCAGAAGAAGACGTACTAAGATTGGCAGGTGTAGGTGACGAAGAAATAACTGATAGCGTAATTGTTAAAACAAAAAGGAGATTCAATTGGTTATTATTAAATTTATTTACTGCACTCTTAGCAACTTGGGTTATAAGTAATTTTGGAGCTTCAATTGAACAAATGGTTGCTTTAGCATTTTTAATGCCAATCGTAGCATCTATGGGTGGCAATGCAGGCATGCAAACATTAGCAGTAACTATTAGAGCTATTGCTACTAAAGAATTATCTTCAAGTAATTTTAATCGTGTGGTTGGAAAAGAGTTTGTTATAGGGGTTTTAAATGGAATTATATTTGCGATTATTACTGCTATAATTGTCCAATTTTGGTTTAAAGAAATTAATTTATCTTTTCTAATTGGTGTTTCAATGATTTTAAATATGATTGTTGCTGGTTTATTTGGAATATTAGTCCCTGTCTCGCTGAAAAAAATGAATATAGATCCAGCTTTGGCCTCAAGTGTTTTTGTAACTACTATAACGGATGTAATTGGATTTTTATCTTTTTTAGGTCTCGGATCTTATTATTTTCTTAATTAAATATTGTCTATAAGTCTCACTTTATTTAAATAGTAAGCAATAAATATTTTAAAATTATTTTTTCTATTTTTAGGTGGATGAAGGTTAGTAGTGTCTAAAATTTCAATATAATCAATTTTTTTTAATCCTAATTTAATTAGTTCTTTTTTAAAATCTAAATGCTTAAAATTATTAATATCTTTTTTAATTTTTTTTTTTTTTTTTATAAGAAACTTGTAAACATTAGAGGCTATAGAAATGTGTTTTTTCTTGAGATTATTGTTGCGTGTTGAACAAGCTATTCCATTATTTTCTCTGACAGTCTTACAAGCTATTACTCTTGTTGGTATATATCTTTTTTTAATATGTAACTTAATTAACTGCAATTGTTGAAAATCTTTATTACCAAGAAAAATATATTTTGGTTTTATTATCTCAAGCAGTCTATTAACAACATTCAAAACACCTTTAAAATGATTTGCTCTATATTTACCACATAGTTTTTTTGAAAATTTATCCAAGTAAATTTTTTTTTGAGCTGTAAAAGAAAAAATATCTTTGAAATTTGGTAAGTATAAAAAATCGACTTTTAAATCATTCAATATTTTTAAATCCCTTTTGATGTTGCGTGGATAGTTGGCAAAATCTTTTTTTTCATTAAATTGCTTGGGATTAACAAAAATAGAAACTATACAAAAACCTTTGAATTTTTTAGATCTTTTAATCAATGATATATGACCCTTATGCAATCCACCCATTGTAGGGATAAAACACAGATTCTTTATATTTAAAATCTCTTTTCTAAGCTTATGTTTATTTTTAAATATTTTCATTTCTCTATTGCAATGATAATAACTATTATAAGAATCATATGATAAAACAAGCAATTATTCCATTAGCTGGTCTTGGTACAAGAATGCTTCCACTTACAAGTGTTATTCCAAAAGAGCTTTTACCAATAAATGGAAGGCCGAACGTTGAATATATTATGGATGAATGTATTAAAGCAGGTATCAAAGAATTCATTTTCATAATATCAAAAAAAAAGAAAAATA
>Ga0233444_10005995_pt1 | contig 10992 bp, 4 predicted proteins | sample SI_124_October20_6_FD_182792 | JGI IMG/M metagenome (GOLD analysis project Ga0233444, IMG submission 182792) | Seawater microbial communities from Saanich Inlet, British Columbia, Canada - SI_124_October2016_10_MG | ecosystem: Environmental > Aquatic > Marine > Inlet | place: Canada: British...
TGATAGATAGCTTAGATAATTTTAAGGATAATGGAATTAATTTAAGTGGACTGTTTCTATCGGGAGGTATTTTTCCAGATTTTGAAGAGTCTTTAAATATAATGCCAGATTATTCTTTGGGTTTCATTAGAAACACACCAAATGATGGATTTAAAATTTACGATCAACTAGCAAGCTATGATAACGAAATAAGACTCTCAAACGATGGATTAAAAGGGTCTGGAACTATTGAATTTTATACTTCTACTGCAATTTCAGATAATATAACTTTTTTCCCTGATTCAGTCGCTGCTATTGCACATACCTATGACAATAAAGAGCAAGTCTCAGATCCTCAAATTCCTTTGATTGGTGGTAAAGATTGTAAGGTATCTTACATCCCTAAAGAAAATTTACTTTATGCTTATTCTATAGATTCTAATTTTAACTTTTTTGAAGGTGGCCAGGCAATTCTAAAAGGTAGATTAAAGTTAGGTTATAATGGAATTATCGGAAGTGGGATTATGCGATTTGGCTCAGGAGAAGTTGAATCCTTCAATTACACATATGAAACAGATGCAATTTTAGCTGATACTTGTGAGTTTAGGTTGGTTTCACAAAACAGTAATTTAGACGAATTGTCGTTTAAAACTCAAAACTTAAACGCAAGAGTAGATTTTGAAACTAGAATGGGAGAGTTTAAATCCAATTCTGGAGAAAGTTTCGTTACGTTTCCAGAAAACGAATACATATGCTATATGGACCAGTTTAACTGGTATATGGATAGCGATGACTTAGAAATGGAAAATAGTAAACAAGCTCAGTCAGATATTAATATTGATACTGATTTAGATCTTCAAACTTCCAATTTTTTCTCAATAAATAAAGAGCAAGATTCTTTGAATTTCGGTTCTGCAAAGGCAAGATTTGATATTAAGAAAAAAAGAATTATTTGCAATGAAATTAAATTTATAAAAGTTGCCGATTCCAGAATTGTACCTGATAGTGGCAAAATTATTATTAGAAGAAAAGCTAAAATTGATCCTTTAGAAAATGCATTTATTTTGACCAATGATATAACTAAGTACTATGAAATTTACGATGCTGATGTTGAAATTAATTCTAAACACGACTATATCGCCTCAGGAATTTACGATTTTATAGATATTAACGGAACAAAACAAAATATTTTCTTTTCTGAAATGAGACCTGATACCACAGATCAAACCCATGGAACAGGATTTATTAAGAAAAACAAAGATTTTAAATTAAGCCCTAATTTTAATTTCTACGGAGATGTTAATCTAGTCTCTACCAATCCTAGTTTAGAATTTTCTGGATTTACTCAAATTGTCCATTCTTGTAAAAATATTCCACAACAATGGATTGGTTTCTCTTCTAATATTGATCCATTGGATATTCTAATCCCAATAGAGCTTGATTCAAGTAACAAAAATTCCAACTTAAACAATATTTTTTCTGGAATTATATTTAATAATACAGATTCATTATCTCTTTATTCTTCGTTTTTATCTTCTAAAACAAATGACAATCATGTAGGAATGATTAATGCGGATGGGTTTTTAAAGTATAATTCTAAAAGAAAGGAATACCAATTATCCAATTCAGAAAAATTAATTGAGTATACTCTGCCTGGTAATTACACGGCTTTAAATATAGAAAATTGCAGATTGAAATCTGATGGCATTTTTGATTTTGCTGTAGATTTAGATCAGATTTCTTTAAAACCAGCAGGAGAAATAAAATTCAATCCTAAAAAATGGGAAACAGATTTTAAGACCTCTACGATTTTAGATTTTCATTTTAGTGCAGATGCTTTAGATAAACTAGCAAGGGATATAATAGAATTTCCAGAGTTAAGATCTTTAGATTATCAGAACTCTTATTACGAAAAAGCATTAAGTGAATTTACTTCAAAAGATGAGTCTAATGAAATGATTTCTTCGTTAAACATAAATGGTAAAATAAAGAAATTTCCCGAAAAACTAGAAGTTCCTTTGTTTTTAGGAGACATAAGGTATAGATGGAATTCTAATAGAAAAGCTTATGTTTCTTATGGAGATATTGGAATTGCAAATATTTATAAAAGACAAATAATGAAGTATGTTAAAGGGAAAATAGTCATTTCCAGGAAGCTAACAGGAAATGAAATTACAGTTTATTTACAATTAGGTAAAGACAATTTCTATTACTTTAATTACAAAAAGGGATTGATGACAACATTCAGTTCAAATGAAGATTTTAATAAAACTATATCTGAGAGTAAAAAAGATGAGACCAAAAGCAAGAAAAAAGGGAAACAAGACTATCAATACGTTTTAGGTGCATCAAAGTATGTAGCACCTTTTGTTGCTACTTATATGAAATAGAATGCAGAATATATTTGAGCTAAATAATTTGTTTGCTGTCTTATTATCCTACTTTATTGGTTCTATTCCATCTGCAATATGGACAGGTAAATGGTTTTTTGGAATAGATGTTAGAGATTACGGAAGTAATAATGCAGGTGCAACTAATACTTTTAGAGTAATAGGAAAGACAGCTGGATTTGCTGTTTTATTTATTGATATTTTAAAGGGTTGGGTTTCGGTTAAAATTCTTACTTCATTTTTACTTTGTTCGCCTGATAGCATAGAATTTATCAATATGCAGATTGTTGTTGGTATAACTGCAGTTTTGGGCCATGTTTTCCCAATTTATGAAAGGTTTCAAGGAGGTAAAGGAGTAGCTACATTAATGGGGATTATTTTAGCTATAAACTTCTCAGCTGCAATTGGCTGTGTAATTATTTTTTTATTGATATTTATTTTTACCAATTACGTTTCTTTAGGGGCTATTATAGCTGCTATTTTTTTTCCCGTCATTACAATTTTTGTTCTCAGAATAGAATCCATTTCCCTCATATATTTTTCAATTTTCATATCAATATTAGTACTTTTTACTCACAAACCTAATATTTACAGGCTCTTGAGCAAAAATGAAAATAAAATGAATATTAAGATTAAAAAAAATCCTACCAATTGAATTTGTTTAAAACATATTGGTTTTTATTTTTCATTATTTTCAGTTTTAATCTAAATGGACAAGAAAATTTTAAAAATGAAGGGGAGAGAATCAAGTATGCCAATAATTTATTTGAAGAACAGAAATTTATTGAGGCTGAACCTCATATGTCTAATTTTTTAAGTAATAAAAATAACTCAGAATATAATTTCAAATATGGAGTATGTGTTTTATTTAAATATGCAGATAAGTCAAAATCTATTCCTTATTTAAAAAAGGCCATAAAAGATCCAAAAGTTGATCCAAGAGCTTATTTTTATTTGGGAAGGGTATACCACTATAATTATCTATTTCAAGATGCTTTAAACCAATACAAAAAATACAAATCTCTAGCCAATTCTAAACAAGCCAAATCTCTAAACTTAGAGATGTATATAAACATGTCTGAAAATGGTCAATCGTTAATGAAAAACCTTTCTGATATTGTAGTAATTGATAAAAAAACTACTTCTGTTGATAAGTTCAACTACAGTTACGACCTGAAGGATATTGGCGGGAGAATCTTAGTAACAGAGGAGTTTCAAACTAAAATAGACAAAAAAAAGAACCATAAATCAATTATATATTTTCCACCTCTAAACCAAGATATTTTATTCTATTCAAGTTATGGAGAAGTTGGCAATAATGGTTTAGATATTTATTTCAAAAAACGTTTATCTGAAGGAGGATGGTCTTCTCCCAAAATTCTTCCAGAAAATATAAACTCACCTTACGATGAGGATTTTCCTTTTTTGAATTCTAATGGAACCACTTTTTACTTTTCATCTATGGGACATAATTCTATGGGAGGCTATGACATATTTAGATGTAATTACGATGCAACTACTAATGATTTTGGTCCAATTTCTAACCTTGATTATAAGATAAACAGTACGGATGATGACATTCTTTATTTAGTAGATAAAAATAATAAAAATGCTATTTTTTCTTCTAAAAGATCTTCGGAAGGAGGAATGATTGATGTATATAATGTAAAGGTGCAGCTTTTACCTATGCAAAACATTATAATTTCAGGAAGCTTTAAAAATTCTATTCTTTCAGAAGATTTCCAAGCCAATATCAAAGTACAAGACGTAAGAACTAATAAATTAATAGGATCTTACAATATAGATAAAGAGTCAAATTATAATATTCTATTGCCCAACTCAGGGAAATATAAGTTCATTGTTGAAACTCCTAAAAGCGAGAAAATTCATGCAGGTTTAGTTGAAGCTCCACCGCAAACAGAGCTAAAAGCATTAAAACAGGAAATTGAGTTGGTTAAAATTAATGGTGAAGAGAAATTGATTATCAAAGATTATTTCGATCAATCTCCAGAAAACGAGGAAGTTATTATTGCAAATCTTCTAAAAGAAATGTCCAATCCTAAAATAAATATTGATCAATATCCTGATAGTATTTTAGATAAAATGGTTGAAAGTCAAAGTGAGGAATTAGTTATAGATATTGACCCGAGTCAAGAAAGTAATCTCGAAAATGATACTAGTGAAAATGAGATTAGTAATTTCAGCGAACAAAAAGACCAACTTTTAAATGTGAAAAATGAAAGATTAAATGATTTAAAACAACAAAGTATACTGGTATCTAACATTGCCAAACTCAAGTCAGAAGAATCGAGAATAAATGCTCAGAAAGCAGACGATATTTTATTAGAATTGGAATCTGAAGAGAACGACTCCATTAAAAATATTCAATTGAAGTTAGCAGCAAAATTTAATGCTACCAGTAAACGCTTAAGCCAGGAAGTATCCAATGCAGTTGCAATTTCTAAAAGAATGAATGAAGAAGTAATTTTAAAAGAAAAAGAAATTTTGATTATTCAAGAATTAGAAGTTCAAGAGGATTTGGTTGCGGATAATAACCAGGAGTTAGAAATAATTGAAAGTATCAAAGTGCAATTATCTGATCCTTCAAAAGAAAAATCAACTGTTGAAATAATTCAACAACAGTCTAGAGAAAAAGACGAAAAAGCCAAAGATTTACTAGAAAATGCAGAAGAAATTAAATCGGAAGAACAAGCCTTGCAATCTCAATTAAAGGAAGAGAAGTTAATTTTGAGTTCTACCAAAAAGAGAAAAAAAATTGATGAACAAAATTCAAAAATAAATGAATTGGAATCTAAAATTTCAAATTTAGAATCAGATGTTGAAGATAAAATTTCTCAGTATGATGAATTGGTTTTAGAAAAGAAACATCTTGAAGACCAAGCTAAGGATTTACAGGAAATTAAAGTTTCACAAAAATACAAGGATATACCGCTAGAATCAGATTTGGATCTTGAAGATATTGAAATTGAGAACGAAAGTACAATATCAAATTATATAGAAAAAAACGATCCTCAGTTGGAATCTGTAGTATTAGCTATAGTTGACAACGGAATAGATTTATCATATTCTACTGAAGAAAATACAAATGTTAGTCAGGATTCATCAAATTCAGAAGATAGCACATTAGAAAACAATAAAGAGGAAGAATTAAAAGAGGACTTAACTTTAGCATCTAGCGAGAATACAAGTGGTAATATAAGTGATAGTTCTGTAAATATTTCTAAAAAAGAAGATAATTTTTTTAAGAAAGAGTCTGTAATTAAAGAAAAAAAGAATATTGAATTTGTTGAGAATTTACAATTGGATATACCAATTGCCAAGGAATTTGTAGAGATACCAGCTCAAACTGTGAATGGAGTTACTTTTAATTCAGAGTCAGAACCAGAAACTTATCAAGTAGTAGCAGAAGTTGATAAGGAAGTAGTTTTTGTTCAAAACAAATATGAAAATCAAACCAACAATAAAATAATAGAAATCAATAAAAAGAGTATTGACAAAATCAATGTGCTTTCCAATGAAACTGAGGAACTTGAGCTTCAGAAATTAGATATGGATACGGATAAGAAGAAGGCTAAAGTAGATAAAAAAATAAGTAAAATAAATAAGAAGAAAGCCAAAGCCCAGCTTAAAATTGCCGATGATATAGCATTTGTTAATGACAATGAAATCAAACATTTAAATAGAGAGATTTCCTCCAATAAAAAGGAGTTTGAAACAGATGTTAAAGAAAGTTTTAAATTTAAACAAGCTGAAAAATACGAAATTGCTGCCAATGAGCTTAATGCTAAGTCTGTTGTATTAAGAGACCAAGCTAATTTGGAAAAAGACAAAGTTAAGAAGGGTAAATTAATAGAAGAAGCTATTGAGTTTGAAAACACAGCAATTAATTATCTAGTAAAATCCAAGAAGTTGTATTCAGATGCTATAGTAGAAGACTTTTCAGACGATAAATTGTCTGTTGCAAAAACACTAAATCCTAACCAATTAAAACAATCTGTAAGATTGGAAAAACTTTCTGATGTTGCACTGCAAGAATCTAAGATTTATTCTGAAAAAGCAGTTGAATTAACAGCTCAGGGTGATGTGTTAGGTGCCAAAGAATATGAAAATTTAGCTGCCATCCAAAAGAAAAAATCCTCTAATTATTTAGAAAAATCTTTAGACTTTAAAAAAATTGAAATGGCCATAGTGGAGGATATTGAAATTTCTAAATCTTTAGTAGATGCAGAAGTTATAACTATAGCATCAAGTAATGAATTCAAATCTTTCTATGAATCCGAAATAGATGTTAGAGAGTTAGAAATAGAGAATCAGAAATTAAAAGCAAAAAAAGAAGGTTATTTAAAAATATACGACCAAATGGTTGCTAAAGCAGATGCTTTGGAGCAACAGTCTAAAACAGAAACAGATATTTCAGCAAAGAAAGAGTTGATCAATGCTTCTAAAAATTTAAAAATTGAAGCTAAAAAGAACAAAGAATTTTCAGAGGCAATAATTTATAGTATGGATTCTGTAAAAAGAGAAATAAAGAACAAGCAAATGAGTCAAGCTCTTGTTTTAGAAATTTTGGATTCTACTCAAAAAACACAAATTAAAGCATTGGCAATTTCTGGGAAAGCAGATAGTGTTCTTGCTTTATTATCAGAGGAATTTGTAGATACTAATGATTTATTAGAATTAGATTCGTTAGATATAATTGAGCAAGAAGTTGTGGAGGATGTGAAATTACCAGAAGTTAAACCAGAAATAGTTCCTGTTAATCCAGAAGATATATTGTCCAAATATTTTGTGCCACCAACTGTAATTACTCAAGAAATATTTCTTTTAACAGACAAAAAAGTTTATTCACAAGAAAATCCTATTCCATTAAATCCTAAGATTCCAAAAGGTTTAATATTTAAAGTTCAGGTAGGTGCTTTTAGAAATCCAATCCCACAAGATTTATTTCAAGGATTTGCTCCCATAAGTGCGGAAAAAGTAAGAGACGATATTACAAGGTATAGAGTAGGTTATTTCAAGACTTATCAAGATGCAAATCAAGCTAAAAATCAAATTAGAGGTCTAAGCTCTAGTTATAGAGATGCATTTGTAGTAGCTATCAACAATGGCGAAAGAATTAAATTAAGTGAAGCTAGAGCTATTTTGTCTAATCAGACAGTTGCCATTTTGCCACCTACATCGCCATCTTCTACAAACAGTTTGTCTAATTTAAGAACCGAAATTGCACAAGACCTAACCCTAGCATCGGTAAAAACTATAGACCAAACAACAGGCATCTTTTACTCTGTTCAAATTGGTGCTTTCTCTAAACCATTATTAAAAGAAAATGCACTCAATATTTCTCCATTATTAGTAAGTAGAGTTAATAATTTATATAAATATTCAACTGGAGAATTTAATACTTTAGAATTGGCCGATATAAGAAAAGCAGAATTGATAGACGATGGTATTTTAACAGATGCTTTTATTATTGCTTACAATAACGGAAGGAGCATTAGTCTTCAACAAGCAAATTCTGCAAATCCAGATAGGGTAGTAGAGTACGAAAATCCAACAATTTACTATATAGATTTTGGCACCTATGGTAGCGATATCCCTGTTGATTTGAATGGAACAAATTTAAAATTGAGAGATTTTAATGTTAAATCTAGGTCTAGATTTGGGGGGAGTCAATTTTTTAGTAAAAAATACAATTCATTGACTGATGCACAAATTGCTCTTAATTCAATTAACTCTGACGTAGTTTCAAATTCTAAAATAATTAAGACTACGCGTAACTATTTTAGCTTTAATTATGAATATAAGATTGAAATAGGAGTATTTAATGACCTAACAGACGAGCTACAGTCTAAGTTTGATAAATTAAAAACTTTAGACATAAAAGGAACTGAAATTAATGGAGTAACAACTTATTATTCTAAAAGTAGAGATGATTATGATTCTGCAACAACTGATTTAAATGCATGTAAGTTTCAAAATCTAGAAAACTCTAAAATTGTAGTATTTAAAGATGGTATTTTAACCAAAATTGAAGAAACTTTAAACAGTTTCAAATGATTTATATAATTCACTAATTTAGAGTTATGAGTGGTGGTAATCAGTATCAAGAAAATTTAGAAACCTTAGAGTTATTAAACTCTCAAAAATCTATTTTGCTTTATAATGATGAGGTTAATACTTTCGATCATGTCATTGATTCCTTATGCAAATACTGCGACCATGACACAGTACAAGCAGAACAATGCGCTTGGATTGTACATAACAATGGAAAGTGTTTGGTTAAAAGAGGTTCTTACAAGGAACTTAAGCCAATTTGCAATGCTTTAAATGAGAATGGGTTAAGTGCCCAAATTCTCTAATAAATTCATACTTCCCTATCCATCAGATCTGTTACTACATGGTAGCGAGGATCGTCTATTGATGTCTTTATTATCTTATTTAACTTAGGATCTGCTTTTATAAGTAGAGTAATACACTCTGGACTGAGATGGGTTAGTTTTAGGGTTTTCTTTGCTTTTAAGTATTTTTTAGCTAGGTTAATTATAGCTTCTATTCCAGAATGGTCACTCACTTTAGATTCTATAAAATCAATCTCTACATTTTCTGGATCTGTTTTTAAATTAAATTTTGAGTTAAAATTTTGTACAGATCCAAAGAATAATGGTCCCCAAATTTCATAAACTTTTGTTCCGTTAGATTTAATTCTTTTTCTAGCACGAATCATTATGGCATTTTTCCATGCAAATACTAATGCAGATATTATAACTCCCACGATAACCGCAATAGCAAGATCTTGCCAAACTGTAATGGCTGAAACAGTAATTAGAACTATGGCATCAGAAATAGGTATTTTTCTAATAATTCTAAAACTACTCCATGCAAATGTTCCTATTACTACCATGAACATAACTCCCACAAGTGCTGCTATTGGAATCTTCTCAATTAGTGGAGCACCAAAAAGTACAAAGCATAGTAAAGCTATTGCTGCTACTAGTCCAGACAACCTTCCTCTTCCTCCAGAATTGACATTGATAATAGATTGACCAATCATAGCACATCCGCCCATTCCTCCGAATAAACCGTTTAGGATATTTGCGCTTCCTTGAGCTAGGCATTCTCTATTCCCACTTCCTCTAGACTCTGTTAACTCGTCAATTAAATTTAGAGTCATTAAAGATTCTATAAGCCCAACTGCAGCCAATAGAAATGCAGTAGAGAGTATCAAGCTCCAATGGTTTGACATAGTTTGAAACAAATCAAATATTTGAAATTGAAAGCTGGGTAAGGAACCTTCTAGCCCTTTTCCTCCACCATCAACAATAAAACTCCCTACGGTACTTACTTTGAGCTCTGCTAGTATTGTTATACTAGCTACCATTATAATAGCAACAAGAGCAGCTGGAATCTTTTTGGTGAGTTTTGGTAGTAGATACATAATGAGCATGGTTAGTCCTACTAGACTTGTCATAATTAAAAGATCTGAACCATTCATCCAGTTAGAAATTCCGTCATTGGTTTGTTTAAATAGATTTAACTGAGACAAGAATATAACTATAGCTAGTCCGTTTACAAAGCCCATCATAACAGAGTGGGGAATAAGTCTTACAAATTTCCCAAGTTTAAATATTCCGGCGGCTATTTGAATAGCTCCTACCAATAAAAGTGTTATAAACAACCATTGTAGACCTAGATTATCTATTGGATTTTCTATTGTTAAACCAACTTGATTTCCTTTTTGAATCATATGAACCATTACCACCGCCATTGCACCAGTAGCACCAGAAATCATTCCTGGTCTTCCGCCAAATAAAGCTGTAATTAGTCCCATTATAAAAGCTCCATAAAGCCCAACAAGAGGATCTATTCCAGCTACAAATGCAAAGGCAACTGCTTCGGGAACCAATGCCAGTGCTACAGTTAATCCAGAGAGAATATCTTTTTTTGGATCTAGGGAAAAGTTGATAAAAAGTTTTTTCATTGTAGCTACTTAAAATTTTTCAAGCGGCAAATATATAATTTTAGATATCCCTTCAAATGAAATATGGATATTAAATAATATATAATGTTGTTGTATTTTAAATACGCATGTATTTTCAGTTATATTTTATCTAAAAAGGAGGTTTATTGTATTGAAAAATTTGAACTTAATACTATTAAAAAATATTATATTTACTGTAGATGAAGAAAGATTTCATATTGTATAAAGAGAATAGCAATAAGCCTATTATAGTAAATGAAAAATCAAATACTGAATTACTTCAAAGGTGTCAAGACAACTGGTATCACAAACTAGATATTAAATATTTATATAGTAAGAAATGGTATGAAAAACTGATTTTAAATCTTTACTTAAAAAGAAAAGATGAGGTAGATTATCTGTTTATTCATATTCCAAAAACAGGTGGAATAAGTTTTAAGTTCAATGTGATTTACAACCAACACATGAACAAGAAAATTGCTATATATCATAAGTTAAAATTCCCTCCAAATAATGTTTCTGAGCTTGATATTTTTAAAGAAGACAAAAAAATGTTTACTCTTTTAAGAAATCCAACAAATACTACAATTTCTGCATATTATCATTTTAATCATTTTTTAAAAA
>Ga0233444_10005996_pt1 | contig 10991 bp, 14 predicted proteins | sample SI_124_October20_6_FD_182792 | JGI IMG/M metagenome (GOLD analysis project Ga0233444, IMG submission 182792) | Seawater microbial communities from Saanich Inlet, British Columbia, Canada - SI_124_October2016_10_MG | ecosystem: Environmental > Aquatic > Marine > Inlet | place: Canada: British...
CACATTGTAACCTTTCATATATTTAAATCTGGCCACAACATCACCTATGGTATAATTTCTTACGTGTCCCATATGAATTTTTCCTGAAGGATATGGAAACATTTCTAAGCAATAATATTTTTTTTTGATTTATTATTATAAAGTTTATTTTTTTCAAAAAACTTTTGCCATTTTTTTTCAATGGCTTGAAAATTAAGTCTTTCCATTATTATCTATTATTTTTTTTTTTGTTTTTCAAGCGTTGCAGCAATCCGTAAGATGGAAGCTAATAACTCTTCATTAATACTATTATTTCTTTTTAAAAGTGAAATCTTACAAGAATTAATAGTTTGACATTTTTTTCTATGAACTAATATTTTTAAACTTTCTGTTCTTACTTCGTTGTTTAAAAATCTAACAGTAATTTTCAAAGATTCTTCACTATTATTTTCTGAATACCAGTCTGTGATAATCATTCCACCAGAATAGTCTACAGTAGTTAGAGGTAAAAAATCTAATACTTCAAGAGAAGCCCTCCAAAGAGGATTAGAAGTACTAAATTCATAATTAGTACCTGCCCCCCCTCTGCCAAGTAAACCACCTATCGAAACCCCTTTTCCTTCTTCTATATTTTTTCTAGCTCTTTCTTGCGCATTTACCGGGGTTTCCCTTGTGTCAACTTTTTTTGGTTTTAGAGCCGCACACGATGAGAGAAAAGAAAATAATAAGAAGAAAATGAGTAGTTTTTTAAACATGTTTAGATTTAAATTATCTATTAAAAAGCAGGATAAAAAACAAAAAAAATATTAAAAAAATTCAATAAAAACGTCATTTTAGGTTATAAAATTAAAAATTGTTGCAAATATGCAACATAATGGGAAAAAATGAGTAAAAAATGACTTTTGAGAAGCGTTATGTAAGAAAAATGATAATTTGAGAACGATTTTAAAAACAAACAAAGGAAAAACAATGAAATCAATAATTAAAACTTTATTAGTTTCTGCTGCTTCTTTGTCTCTTATGTTTTCAGTTAACGCAGGTGAGTTAACAGTTAACGGAACTGCAAAAGCTACTTACAATTCTGTAGTTGGTGCACAAGCAGACAATGGAGTTGGTGTTACTAATGAATTAAATTTCACAGCAAGTGGTGAAATGGACAACGGTTACACGTGGTCTTACTCTATGGAGTTAGATCCATCAACTAGTGGTACTGAAGGTAACACAACAGGTGATGCACCTGGTTCAGCAATCAACGATGATACACAATTATCATTAACGATGAATGACTATGGTACAATTAAAGCCTGTGTTTCTGAGTGTGGAAATAACAAAAAATATGCGTTTGATCACTCAGCATACACTTCAATGTCAGACACTGGATACTCTGAAGGTATAGTTTACCCAGCAGACGAAGGGTCTTACGCGTCATTACAATACCACACACCAGAACTTCCTTTCGGAACAACAGGTTCAATTTCTTATGGACAACCGAAAAAAGATGGTCAAAGTGGAAATGCAACTGCTGCAGCAGGTAATTCAATCGAAGCTTATTCTTTAACGACTAAGCCAATTGATGGATTAACTTTAAGTGGTTCATACTACAACGTAAAAGATTACGATGATGGTATAACTACTGAAGAGCAGTTAGAAGAAGGTGGAGCTTACGGAGTAAGTTACTCAATAGGCAATATTTCTCTAGGTTATGGTAAATCTTTCAAAGCACCAGAAAATACTACAGCTACAAGAACAGCTGGTGGTACAACTGTAGAATACTATGAAAATACTGGTTATTCTCTTGCTTACGCTGTGAACGATGAGCTTTCAGTTTCTTACACAAGAGAAGACTCTGAAGCAAATTACCAAACTTCTGCAACAGTAGCTTATGATGTAGAAATGGATTCAATCCAAGTTGCATACTCTTTAGGTGGAGCAACTTTATCATTAGCAAGAGCTGACTACGACAACGTAGGTTATGCTCAAAACACTGAAGCACAAGAAACAATTATAGCAATGTCATTTGCGTTTTAATTAACGTAATTACATTTTTAAAAAAGCCGGTTAATAATATTAGCCGGCTTTTTTTTTATTTCAGATAAAAGTGCAAAACCATCACAATTAACATTTCTAAGTTTATTTAAATTATTTAATTTAATACCGCCTAGGGGAATTAATTTTTTATAAACCCCGTTCAAATAAATATTAAATTTATTAATACCTAAGAAAGATGAATTTTTATTGTAATCTACGAGAAATAATTTAGATAATAAAATATACCTGCAACCCTGTTTAATTTTTAATGAAATTTCATGAGTGTTATGGGCAGAACCTATTATATTAAATTTTTTTGTTTTTAAATTTAATGTTTTAAAAGTTTTATTATATGACGATAAATAAATTCCATCAGATTTAAGTAAAATACAAAGGCTAGGATTATTGGCAACATAAAAATCTATTAATTTTTGCTTACATACTTTTCGAAAATACTTAAGTTCATTTATGTTATCTTTAATCTTTTTAGATCTGTAAATTATTATAAATTTATTCCTTTTTTTTATGTTACTTAAATTGATATCTTTGATACTTTCAATTAATAAAAAATATTTTTTTTTTAAGGCAAACATATGAGTACAATAATTGAAAGAATAGAAAAAATAAAATCTAATATTTCTTCTCTTGATACAGCACAATCTATTAAAATTATTGCTGTAAGCAAAACCTTTACAATCGACCATGTTCGCCCGTTAATTGATTATGGTCATACACATTTTGGAGAGAACAAAGTACAAGAGGCTTTATCAAAATGGAGTAGTATAAAAAAAGAAAAAAAGAATTTAAAGCTTCATATGATTGGAAAATTACAAAGCAATAAATCTAAAGATGCTGTAAAACTTTTTGATTATATTCATTCTCTTGATAGTAAGAAATTAGCTGATGCATTATCTAAACATCAAAATAATTTAAATAAAAATTTAAAGTACTTCATACAAGTTAATCTTGGAAACGAAATTCAAAAGTCCGGTATTTCAGTTGAAGAATTAGATCCTTTTTATAATTATTGTACAAAGAAAATTAATTTAAACATAATTGGATTAATGGTCATTCCGCCAAATGACAAGAACGTTATTAAATATTTTAAATCTATCAATGAGTTAAATAAATCTTTAGCACTAAAAGATTTAAGTATGGGTATGTCCGCAGATTATCTCCAAGCTATACAGTGCGGAGCAACCTTTGTCAGAGTTGGAAGTTCTATCTTCGGTTTGAGATCTTAACTTTAGTTTTTTTTGATATATTTTTGATAATTTTTAAAAGTTCGATTTTTTTAATTGCAATACATCCTTCAGTTTTCTTATAATTTTTTTTTGCTACATGAATAAAAATTGCGCTTCCTTTATTTTTTTTAATAGGATTCATATTATATTCTAAAACTAAAACTATATCGTAGGTATTATTCTGCTTATAAAGTATTTCATGGTTATAATTTGACGGAAGCTTCACCAGCTTATTGTATTTATTAGACGAAGGATCATTGCACCATCCCATATTTTTTTTAATAACTTTTTTTTTTAATTTTGTTTTGATATTTTTTATTCTGTCTTTTCTGTACATAAGATATTTAATTTTAAATGAGCCTATAGGGGTTATAAAATCACCCTCTTTTTTTTTGAAATCAATTCCTCTTTTACCTAAAGCACATTTTACCTTATAGTTATTATAAATTAGAAATTTATTTTGAATTATAATATGCATAAATTAAACGTTTTGGTACTTGGCCCTAACTCTTTTATTTCAACTCTAAATGAATTAAAAACTTTTTTAAAGTTTATTCCATATTTTAATATCTCAGATATTAATTATGATGTCATTTTATTTCACGATGAGGCTTTAAAAGATAAGAAAAAAAAAATTTTAATTGATAGAAGTAGCGCATTAAAAATATGCGCAACAAATCAAAAAGAAATAAGAAATAATTTTGATACTTGTTTAGAACTCCCAGCAACTCTTAAAACAATTAATTCAACTATTGAGAATATTTCTGAAAAAAAAATTTTTAATAAGAATTCTTCAATTAAAATAAAGAAATATCTATTGAATAAAAATGAAAAAAAATTAATAAATGAAAACACCTCCGTAATTTTGACAGAAAAAGAAATTCAACTCTTGGAGCTCTTTTTGAATGAAAAAAAACCAATCTCAAAAAAATATATTTTATCATTAGTTTGGCATTATTCATCGGATGCGGATACCCACACAGTGGAGACACATATCTATAGATTGAGAAAAAAAATTAATGATAAATTTTTGGATGAAGAATTTATTTTAAACAATAAAGAAGGATATTATATTTGAAAAAAAGAAATAAAATAGCGATAGACCTTTTTACAAAAAAATATAGAAAAAGAGTTGTTAAACCAAAAAAAGGAAAAGGTAGTTTTAAAAGGAAAAAAACTTAATTTAATCTCGCACCAATTTTCTGAATTATTTTAGATGCCATTTCAGTACCTTTTTCTAAACATAGTCTAATAGGCATCTTGTTTATATGTCCATGTAAAAAACCTGCGGCAAATAAATCACCTGCTCCCGTTAAGTCTACAATTTCAAGTTTTTTTTGGCTTTGACATTCAATTATTTGGTTTTGATTAATTGCAACACTACCTTTTTCTGATCTTGTTATAACTAATGTCTTATTTAATCTTTTTCCAAAAGTAATAACATCGTCAAAAGATTTAGCATCAATCAATTCTAATATTTCCTGCTCATTAGCAAAAGTAATATCAAGTTTATTTTGAACTAGATCTAAGAAATTTTTTTTATGACGATCTACACAGAATTTGTCTGATAACGACATTGCGATTTTATTTGAATATTTAATAGCTTCATTAAATGCTTCTTTAGGTTCTCCTTCATCCCACAAATATCCTTCAAGAAATGTTATTTCACTATTTTTAATTGCTTGAGCATTTATATCTGTTTTATTTATTTTTCCTGCAGTCCCTAGAAAGGTACACATTGTTCTCTCAGAGTCAGGCGTAATAAGTATAAGACATGTTCCAGTAGGTAAATTTTCTTTTTTTTTATAATAAAAATATTCTACATTCTCTTTTTTTAAACCTTGTTCATATTTATGACCTAAATCATCATCATTTATTTTTCCTATAAAACCAGCTTTATTTCCAAGTTGAGATAAACCAACAATTGAATTGGCTACAGATCCACCTGAAACAGTTTCTTCAATTTTTAGATCATTAAGTAATTTTTTAAATTCTGATTCATCTATTAATTTCATATTGCTTTTAGCTAAATTATTTTTAATAAGAAATTCGTCATTCACCTTACAGATAACATCTACTATTGCGTTACCTATTCCCAGAATATTCATTGATTAAGCTTTCATTGTTTTGATTGGTTTTTTTCTATTTGGATAACATCTTTTACAAATTTTACAAGTGATTCCGTAGCATTCTCTAGCTTTACAATATTCTCTTCCGTACCAAATAATCTGGAGGTGTAATTTATTCCAGTTTTTCTCAGCAAAGATATTTTTTAAATCTTTTTCAGTTTGAATGACATTTTTACCATTAGTTAACCCCCATCTTTGAGCTAATCTATGAATATGAGTATCTACTGGAAATGCTGGATAACCAAAGGCCTGAGACATAACTACACTTGCAGTTTTATGCCCAACACCTGGAAGGTTTTCAAGATCTTCATATGTTTTAGGAACTTTACTTTTATATTTTTCAACGAGTGTTTTTGAAAGATAATAAATACTTTTTGCTTTAACTCTAAATATTCCTATCTTATTTATTAAACGTTCAATGTTTTTTCTTCCTAATTTTACAAAGTGTTTTGGTTGATTATATTTTGGATAAATACTTTTTGTAACTTTATTAACATTTACATCAGTACATTGAGCAGAAAGTAATACAGATATCAATAGAGTAAAAGTATTTTTGTAATTTAAAGGAATAGGCACTTTAGGATATATTTTGTTTAATTCCCTTAAAATGATTTTAGATTTTTCTTCGGTATTCACTTAAAAATTTAGAAGATCACGCATCGAATAAAGTCCTGTTTTTTTTGACATAAGCCATTTAGCAGCAGTTAATGCGCCTTCAGAATAAAGAGCTCTATCAAAAGACTCGTGATTAAGTTTAATAATTTCTTTTCCACTTGAAAAACTAACTTCATGTTCACCGATAACTTCTCCCTTTCGAATAGAATTAAAATTAATTTTTTTCGAGTATGGAAAAGATTTTTTATTCAAATATTTTTTTCCAATTAAATTATAAAGATTTTTATTTTTTCCATCAGCTATTCCTTTGCTAAGCATTAATGCAGTTCCGGAGGGATAGTCTATCTTATGTTTGTGATGAACTTCGTATACTTTGCTTAGAAAATTATTTCCCAATGATTTTGATGCAACTTCTGTTAAATACATTAAAAGGTTTACACCAAGACTCATATTACCAGCTTTTAAAATTGAAATTTTTTTTGAAAATTTTTTGATTAAATTTTCTTCTTTTTTAGAAAATCCTGTTGTACCAATTACTACTTTTTTTTTCAGTCTGGCTGCAATTTTTAAAACTTCAAGGGTGCTTTTTAGAACAGTAAAATCAATAATTACATTTGTATTTTTAAACGAGTCGATATTATTTAAGCCAGGTTTAATACCCACAATTTTTTTATTAATTATTTTTCTTTCTGTTAATGAAACTAATTTAAAATTTTTGTTATTTTTCGATGATTTTATGATTTGCTGGCCCATTTTACCCATGCAGCCTGTAATAGATAAATTTATTTTTTTCATTATTTTATGAAATAAATTATTACAATAATAACTAATGTAATTATAGCCCAAATAGATAGATTTCTTAAAAATTCCTTTAACTTTTTACTAGTGGACAAAAAACTTGGTAAGATTAGAGTTAATACTGCAATTAAAAAAATTACAGACATTATTTGGTCAGTTAGCATTTAAACTAAGAATTTTTCCAAAATTTTTTAGCTTTTTCAAAAAAGCTTTTGATGATTGGATCGGGTTTGCTACTTTCAATTTTATTAAATTCTTCTAATATTTCTTTTTGTCTTTTTGAAAGAGAAGTAGGTACTTGCGTAATAATTCTAATGTATAAATCCCCTAGAACACTTCTTCTTAAAACAGGCATGCCTTTTCCTTTTAGTCTGAATTGTTTTCCGTGTTGTGTACCTGGTGGTATTTTAATTTTTGACTTTCCACCATCAATTGAAGGTACTTCGACAGAAGTTCCTAATGAAGCATCTGTAAATGAAATAGGTAATTCATAGTATAAATTTTCCTCTGATCTTTTAAAAATATCGTGATTATCAATGGAAATAAATAAATAAAGATCTCCGTTTGACCCACCTTTGGATCCCGCTTCACCTTTTCCAGAAACTCTTATTCTTGTTCCATCATCAACTCCTTTTGGAATTTTCACGGTTACATTCTCGTTGGATTGTACTTTACCATTACCACTGCAAGTATCACATGGCTTGCCAATTGTTTCACCATATCCACTACACTGAGGACATGTTTGTTGAACTGTAAAAAATCCTTGATTTGTTCTAACTTTTCCTCTTCCAGAGCAATAATTACATTTAATTGGTTTAGAACCTTTTGCTGCACCGCTACCATTGCAGGATGAACATGATTTATATGTCGTGTACTTAACGTTTTTTTCTATACCTCTAAAAGCATCTTCAAGACTAATACTAATATCGTATCTTAAATCGTTTCCACGATTACTAGATCTTCTTGAAGAACCGCCACCAAAATCACCAAAAAAATCTTCAAAGATATCCGAAAAAGATGATGTATCAAAACCTCCGAAACCTTGACCTCCCGCACCCGCACCTTCAAAAGCTGCATGACCAAACTGATCATAGTTAGCTTTTCTTTTTTCGTCTGAGAGAATATGATAAGCTTCACTTGCCTCCTTAAATTTCTCTTCAGAAGCTTTGTCACCTTTAGTTTTATCTGGATGGTACTTTAGAGCCTGCTTGCGGTAAGCTTTTTTAATTTCATCTTTAGATGCTGATTTAGTAACACCTAAGACATCATAACAATCTCTTTTAGCCACAGGACGTCTCCTTAATTATTTACTTAGGCGCTTTTTTCTTTGTCTTCTTCTTTTACATCTTCAAAATCGGCATCAACGACATTTTCTTTGTCACTAGGCGTCTGATCTTTTGTCTTGTCATCTTTATCAGCATCAGTTTTTTGTTGGCTTTTATAAACAGCCTCACCTAACTTCATAGAAACTTGAATTAGACTTTGTGTTTTCTTTTTGATGTCTTCAATATCAGTTCCTTCTAAAGATTTTTTAAGATCAGCTATACCAGTCTCGATTGCTTTTTTTTCTTCAGCAGAAATTTTATCTCCATGTTCTTTTAAGCTTTTTTCGGTAGAGAAAACTAAACTGTCTGCTTGATTTCTTGCATCAACAGTTTCCCTTTTCTTTTTGTCAGCTTCTTTATTTGCTTCTGCCTCTTTTACCATTTTTTTTATTTCCTCATCAGTCAAACCACCAGAGGCCTGAATTTGAATCTTTTGTTCTTTTCCAGTTCCTTTGTCTTTTGCAGAAACATTAACAATACCATTGGCATCTATATCGAATGTAACTTCAATCTGAGGCGTGCCTCTGGGCGCCGGTGGCAAACCTACTAGCTCGAAGTTACCTAAAATTTTATTATCAGCTGCCATCTCTCTTTCTCCCTGAAGAACTCTGATTGATACAGCCGGCTGATTATCTTCTGCAGTGGAGAAAACCTGGCTTTTTTTTGTTGGTATGGTTGTATTTTTCTCAATTAATTTTGTTGATACACCACCTAAAGTCTCAATACCAAGTGACAGGGGAGTTACATCTAACAACAATACATCTTTCACGTCTCCTTGAAGTACACCCGCCTGAATAGCTGCACCCATGGCAACTACTTCATCAGGATTAACACTTTTATTTGGTTCTTTACCAAAAAAGTTTTTTACAGTTTCAATTATTTTTGGCATTCTAGTCATACCACCAACTAAAACTACTTCGTTAATTTCTGCTGCTGAAAAACCAGAATCCTTAAGAGCTGTTTTGCATGGTTCTAATGTTCTTTCCACAAGATCAGTAACTAATGCTTCAAGTTTAGCTCTTGTAAACTTTAAATTTACATGTTTGGGTCCAGTTTTATCTGCAGTAATAAATGGAAGATTAATTTCTGTTTGTACCGCAGAAGATAATTCTATTTTTGCTTTTTCAGCTGCTTCCTTTAGCCTTTGCAAAGCAAGTTTATCATTTCTTAAATCAATTCCATTATCTTTTTTAAATTCATCAATAAGGTAACTTACAATAGTGTCATCAAAATCTTCACCACCTAAAAAAGTATCGCCATTTGTTGACTTGACTTCAAAAACACCATCGCCGATTTCAAGAATAGAGACATCAAAAGTTCCACCACCTAAATCATAAACAGCAATTTTTTGTCCATTTTTTTTATCAAGACCGTAAGCAAGTGCTGCAGCAGTAGGTTCATTGATAATTCTTAAAACTTCTAATCCAGCAATTTTACCGGCATCTTTTGTTGCTTGTCTTTGAGCATCATTAAAATAGGCTGGCACTGTTATGACAGCTTTTGTAACAGTTTGACCTAAATATTTTTCAGCAGTTTCTTTCATTTTTTGTAAAACAAAAGCTGAGATTTGAGACGGTGAAAATTTTTTACCTTTTCCCTCAACCCAAGCTTCATTATTTTCAGATTTAACAATATTAAATGGAACTTTACCGATATCTTTTTTTACAGTATCGTCTTCAAATGATCTGCCAATTAATCTTTTGGCTGCAAAAATCGTATCTTGAGCGTTAGTCACAGCTTGTCTTTTTGCCGGTTGACCAATTAATTTTTCTTCATTCTCTAAAAAAGCAACTACGGAGGGTGTTGTTCTGGCCCCCTCAGCATTTTCTAAAACTTTTGCTTGCGAGCCATCCATAATGGCCACACATGAATTTGTTGTCCCTAAATCTATTCCAATAACTTTACTCATTTAATTTGATCCTTCTGTTCGAGATTTTTATATGGGTGTTTTTTTTTCATCTACAAGGTTATTTTTCTTCTTTTTTATCAATATTTTGTCCACTTTTTTTTGAGATTCCCACTAATGCAGGCCTTAATAGTCTTTCACCTAACATATATCCAGCCTGAATTTCCTGAAGAACCGTTCCTGGTTTAGCTTCATTATCCTCTACCTCAGACATTGCTTGGTGAAAATTAGGGTCAAATTTTTTATTTTTAGTTTCTATCTTTTTGATTCTATTTTTTTCAAAAATTGAAACCAAATCTTTCTCAATTATTGTTATATTTTCTAAAAATTTATCTAAATCTTTATTTGTTTTAAGACTGTCATCATTTTTAATAGCTAATTTTGCCCTTTGAAGATTATCAAGAATTGATAAGCTCTCTTTGGCAAAGTTGAATGATCCAAACTCAAAAGCATCTTTGATTTCCTTTTCAAATCTTCTTCTTTGATTTTCTATTTCAGCGAGAGATCTTAGAAGTTTTTCCTCAGTATTTTCAAGTTTTTTTTCTATAGATTCTTTTTGAATTTCTTCTTTGAAGTCTTTAACATTTTCTTGGGAATCGTTGTGGTTTTTTTCATTATCTTCAGTCATTTGGTTGCTATATAGTAAGAAATTAAAAAATTACTAGGCCGAAATGAAAAAAATTTTAATTGGAACTCACAATCAAGGAAAGTTTAGAGAAATTGCGTATTTAATCTCAAAAAAATATAAAAAAGTATCCCCAATAACACTTAAAATAAAAAGCCCAAAAGAGACAGGTAGTACTTTTTCAGCAAACTCAAAACTTAAAGTAAAGTTTTTTTCAAAATTTGTAAATTATCCAGTTATATCTGATGATTCTGGTTTATGCATTAAGGCATTAGGAAATAAACCTGGCGTACATTCAGCTAGATTAGCTAAACGCAAAGGTAGTTTTCTAAAAGCAATGAA
>Ga0233444_10006000_pt1 | contig 10988 bp, 10 predicted proteins | sample SI_124_October20_6_FD_182792 | JGI IMG/M metagenome (GOLD analysis project Ga0233444, IMG submission 182792) | Seawater microbial communities from Saanich Inlet, British Columbia, Canada - SI_124_October2016_10_MG | ecosystem: Environmental > Aquatic > Marine > Inlet | place: Canada: British...
TCATCAGCAAAAAAAATATAAAATTTGTCAATTAACTCATCTAATTTATGAAAAAAAAGCACCCTTTTCTTTCTTCCAAACTGTGATATCAAATCTCTAAATTCTATGAAAAGTTTAGTTTTTTTTCTTCGAAGCTTTAAGAAAATTCCTAAAATTATATTTGATATTGGTTTGTAAGAACATATTACTACATCATAATTATTTTTAGAAATAAATGTTTTTTTTAAATTAAAAATTAAAAATTTTGAAAAAATTGATTTATCAATAGATCTAAAATATTGAGATAGCTTTAATTTTTTTGTTGTTTTTTTATTTATTTTATTTTTTTCAAACTTACTCCTACCAGAATTGTCCTCAAAACACATAATATCTACTTCATAACCTTTCTTGGTAAGGAAACTATACAACGAACCAATTCTGACTGCACCAACCGACTTGGACGGGGGATAATAATATGAAATTATCAATACTCTTATTTTTTTTGACATATCATCATAATATTCCACCCTAATCTCCTGAAGATTTTAAGTTTCATAAGTTTTAGGTCTATCTTGTGAAAGTTACTTTTTTTAACTTTGAAAATCAAATTCAAAAGTTTATAAGGGAAAATGTAAGAACTTCTAAACTCTATTTTAGTGTCTTTTGGATCACTTACTAATGACTTTAATGAATTTGGTGTGTAAAATCTAATATGTGTTCTATCCCATCCTAGCCATTTTTTTGTTGGATTTTTAATTTTCCTATACGTGCCTTCAATAAGATAATTTAAAGAAATCTTGTTTTGAGTAGTAATGATAAGTTTTCCTCCTTTATTTAGAAGTTTAAATAAGTCAGAGAACATTTTTTTGTCTTCAATAACGTGTTCGATCAAATCTTTTAAAACAATTATATCGTACTTGTTTTTATCATTTATGTATCCATTTTCTGCCCACAATATTTTAATGTCAAATTTTTGTTGATTAAAAAAATATGATGCAGTATTGAGAGCTTCTTCTGATTGGTCACATAAAGTTAAATCATGACCCAACTTATTTAGTTCAGATGACAAAAAACCTATGCCACCCCCAAAATCTAAAATTTTTAATTTCTTCCCCTTTGGTATAACATTTAAAATTTTTTCGATATTGATTAAATTATAAACATCCTCATAATTTTTTAGATATTTATCTAGTGCTTTCTTTGGACTATCTATTTTAGACCAATGCAGATCATCATATTCAATATAATTATTTTTCATTTCCTGGGATTTTTTTTAAAATTCTTGCTGGATTCCCAACAATTACAATGTGTGATTGATCAAAGGATTTTGTTACAACTGCTCCTGCTCCAACTATGGTTGACTCTTTCAAATGAATTCCTGGTAAAATAATTGAACCCGCTCCAAGCCAACATTTTTTATCTATCCTTATTGGTTTTTCTTTGACTGATTCTTTATCAAAATCGAGAAAATCATGATTTCCTGAAATAATCTTAACTGAATTGGCAATTATACATGAATTATGAATTGAAATACCATTTGATGCGCCCAAATAAATATTACCATTCAAAAACAAACATTTTTGGGCATTAAAACCATCACCTATTAATTTTACATTTTGGGCACTTGCTATTTTGTTGGTAAAATGAACTAAATAAGAAAATCTATTGTTAATTCTTAAAATTTTATGAAATACCCAATTAACTATATATAAACCAAGTGTGTTTTTTGAAACCCCAATTTTTTTTAATTTTTTTAACATCATTAGTTATTTTACATCATATCGAAGTGATAGAAAGGAACATAATCCACTTTGAAATTTCTTGAAAGAGTCAAGGCTTTTTTATTGGGAACTTTAAATCCATTAACTCCTTTGTCATAGCTGAATAAAATCAGAGGAGTAACTTTTTTAAGGCCTAGATTAAATTTTACTCTCCCAATTGAAACGTACATAAATTTTTTCTTTCTAAGAATTAAATATTCGTTTTTGTATTTATATGAATAATACTCTACTTCTGGATTATTACAAAATCTCCATCTTAATTTATCAATTGACCAGTTAATAATTGGTGTGTATTGAGCTATAAATTTAGTTAAATTAAATCTTATAAAAGATGGTTCGTTTTGTTTCCATCCCAATTTGAGGTACGCTTGAAAAGAACCTTTATTGGGATAATTATAAATTGCTTCTCCATCAAAATATTTTAAAGCGCGCTCTGTAGACTTTCTAAATATTCCTATCCCATGGTATTTTTTTAAAACAGAAGTATCAACACATTGATAAAACTTTTTATTATCCTCAATATCAAGCCTCCAAAAAGCTCTTGTTGAAATCAAATCATCTTTAAAATATATCAACACGTGGATTGACTCTCCAAAGGGGTTTTCTCTAAATTTCCAATTAAAATATAAACTGCTCTTTTTTTGATCAAACGTTTTATTAAAACAATCCATTATATCTTGCTCTGTTTGTTGATCAACCTCACTTGATTTTAGGATTTTAAATTTAAAATCATTCATTTAATGGCACTTATTTTAATTCTATATTTCAAAAACTATCAAATGGTTTTTAAACATTTTCCAGCCTGTTTATGTGGTTTTTAACTGCATATAGAAAATTTTTAACATTGGATTTACTCAAAATACAATTAAAAAATAATGGATCGTTCAGTGTAAAATTATATGAAATATTAATGATTTTTGCAATTTCAGTAACTTTTGTTTTCTTTTCTTTTTTATTGTAAATAGCATTGAAAATTTCAGTTTTAATATTTTCATATGATCTATGCCTATCACACAAATGGGAGAAAAAAGTAGGGCCAAACATGAGGGTTTTTCTATCATCTAGGTATGCTTCTAAACCAACTGTACCAGTTACTGTGATAATTAAACTCGCCATTTTAATTAATTTTTTTGTGCTCAGATTATTCTTTACTAATAAAACTCCTGATTTCTTATTGATTTCATTGTAAAAATTAGATTTTCTTTCACCAATCATAACTGGATGCTCTTTTACCAAAAGAAAGAAATTATGTGGCATATTTAGTCTGATTAAATCAATTAATTTTAATTGATCTATAAAATATGACTCAAGAGTATTGATGGATGATTCAGGTGTCATTTGAAGCGGAAAAAATATAAATTTTTGAGGTTTTCCGTCGTTGTTAGTTAATGCTTTAAAATATTTTTTTTGAAAAAAATTAAATTTAAGCATTAAAAAAGATCTTCTTACAGTGGGAATTAATTTTAAAAACTTAGTTGAAATTTTACTCTCGATAATTGCATTACTTTCAAATTTAAAAGTATTTTTAACTCCGGAAATAAATCTTCGAATAATATTTGGCAACTCAATTTTTATGATATGAGAATTGTCAATATTTAAATTAAATGGATTTAATTCATTATTGTAATACTTTTGGAGTATACCTTTAGATTTTAACAAATCGTTATCATTATATTTTCCAAAAAAAACTGGTAAAGTCTCATATGCATCTTGAGCAAAAAAACTTTGTCCCAAATATCTTGTATGAACATTGTACAAAATACAAATATCAAGCTCTTTACATATATTTAGTAGGATTATCCCGTCTGCTGTTTCTACATCAGGGAAAATAATGTAGTCGGGAGTATTTTTAACTAAAAAACTTTTATATAATTGATATATTATATTTGCATTTCTCTCTTGGTGATTTGAACTATATCTGTTATATCCGTTTTTAGATGCAGCAATCATTTTATGAATATTATCTGCCTCCACTCTAAAATTATATTTTACAGCTTTAGAATTACTCTTAAAAATTTCATTAAATTTATCATACAAATAAAAAATATTATCATTTTTCAAAATATTATCAGACGAATTTTTATAGGGTGAGTTTGGAAAGATTATCCCCCATTCAATATTGTCGTTTAAATTTTTGGATTCTCTAAATACCTCATTAAAAAAAAGAGGTGTATTAGCAAATCCATATACAAATATTTTCATAAGTCCAGAATTTTGCTGAAATTTAATTTAGTTAAAGTATTTACCTGAAAAGTGAATGCCAACTAAACCTTCTTTTTTAAAATAAAATCCTTTGAATATCATAAATTAATTATTTTGATTTTTTATGAATTGGATATTATTGATGACCGTATTTTTGAAAAATTCAATGTCTTTGATTAATAAATCATTGTCAAAATATTTGATCCCCCTAAATAGTGTTACCATTTGTGTCCCCATCCCTCTTTTGAAATGACTTATATTAATCTGTTTTTGATCTAAATAATCATCAAAACCATTTATAACGCTAAAACCGGAAGGCTGAGAATATTGAATAAAATCAAAATCTTTTTCTTTGAAATGCATGGTTGATTTCCACAAAATAGCATGATATATTGAAATTTTCTTTGATTCATAATCTGGATCATCTGCTCCACTAGCATAGACTAAAGTTTTTTTAAAATGAAAAAAATAATTAAATCCAATAAATTTTCCATTGTAATTTAATCCAATCAGTGTTGCATTTCCATTCAAAAGGAGTCTATATTGTGCATTAAAAGTTTCTTTTTTCCTTGTGACTCTTCCAGAGCACTTTTCGTGCATTTTTCTATACATTTCATGAAGATCATAATCTGGATTATTTTTATCAACTATAACTAATTGATATTCATTACTTTTAATTATACCATTGATAAGCGATTTGTAGCTTTTTCTTAGATTCTTCCATAAAATATTAATTGGCTTTCTTAGGTCTAGTATACAGTCACTTGAGCTACTATCTATGTAACCATATTCTTTTAACGAATTAAATTTATCTAAATACTGAACTACTAATGGGTCTAAATAAAATTTTATTTTGGATATTTTTAATTCTCTTGCAATATCATCAATAATTTTGAAGCTAAATCTTTGAGCACTTTTTTCACTGCTTAAGGGAGAAATGGTGTAATTTTTTGCTAAAGAAACAAAATTATTGCCATCATAATTTTCAATAGGTAAATAACAAATGGAGACACATCTATTTTCATCAACTATTACAAAACTTTTATCATCAATAATATAAGATGAATATTGAGTCATATACAGTAAGTAATCTTGTAAGTACTTATAGCTTACGATATTTTTATCAATATATTCATTCCATTTTGAAGTGAACTCTTTTTCATCACTGTTTTTAAATATCACTCTCATAATGACCAACCGTCGTCAACAATTATATTTTGACCATTTACATATTCACTCATATCACTCAGTAGATATATTAAAGTACCATTTATATCTTGATTTTCAAGCATACCCTTAGAAATGCCATAATTATTATAATTTCTTAAAAATTCATTTGGTTGGTTATCTAAAATTCCCCCGGGACTTAATGCATTAACTTTGATATTTAAACCTTTAAAATACTTAGATAAATATTTAGTCATGTGTATTAATCCAGACTTAATAGCTGCATATTCTACAGGCATAGTCATTGGTGTATTTTTATAAATTTCAAATTTAGGGGGAATTACTCCATAAATTGAACATATATTTACAATATTCCCTGATCCTTGTTTTTTAAAATAATTCGAAAATTGTTGTATGGCTATAAAAAATCCTCCAAGGTTTAAACCAATATTTTCAACAAAATCTTTGTATTCGACATCAAAAAAACTTCTACCATAGTTTTTATTTTTTGGGTACGCATTATTAACCAGAGCGTCTATTCTTCCATAATTGTTGTCTAAATAATCAATACACTTTTTTAATGAAACTTTAGAGGTTGTATCTAACTTTACAAAATCAATTTTATCTGTTTTTAACTCTTCTGACAATTGCTCCTTAAGTTTGATTCCTGATTTAAGATTGATATCTGCAATGACAGCTATTCCACCATTTTGCACAATAGCTTTAACAAATTCTCTTCCTAAAAGTCCAGCGCCACCGGTAATGACTATTAATTTTCCTTTTAACATTAATTATATTTTCTAAATACAGGTTTTATGACATCACCTATTAAATACTTATCATAACCAAATTCTAGAGCTTTTTTATATACCTTAAGAGTTCTCTCTAATGCAGTTTTTGTGATATTTAATTCTTTTTCATCATGACAATATGAAATTGAAATCCAAGGCATCAATACTTTATTTTTAATCATCTCTTGAGAAAATAATGTTCTAAGTCCTAAACAATTTTTACCGTTTTTATCAAGTGAGGTATAAAAAGGATTACACGCTATACCGCCTGCGTAAAAATTATTTTGAAGACCATGCTTTTGAGAAATTTCATTAATTAAAGATATTAATCTATCGCCGTATCCCCAATTATGCTCAATAACTCCCTTGCTTTTAATGAATTTTAATGTAGCTGTAAATGCAGCTAATGCACTCATTTCAGCACCATGCGTTGAAGATAGTAAAAATAATCTTTCAGCTCCAATTAATTCAATCGATCCAAGTTTCATTATTTCTTTCTTCCCTGAAACTGCTGAAACTGAATATCCATTTGCCATTGCCTTCCCGAATGTTGATAAATCTGGTTCAATATTATAATAGTATTGAGCTCCTTTTGAATGCCATCTAAAACCAGTTATCATTTCATCTAAAATGAACAATGCTCCGTTTTTATGACAAATTTCTTTTACTTTATGCAAAAAATTATCTTTTGGATGTTCAGTAGTTGCTGGTTCAAGAATAACGCAAGCTATTTGATTTGGATATTCACAGAAAACCCTTTCCAAGCTTTCTATGTTATTATAATTGAAGGTTTTAATATTATCAATATCATTCTGGTTAATTCCCAATTTTATGGAAGTAGATCCGATAAACCAATCATCGTAACTTAAAAATGGTTGTTCAATACAACGAGCAATCATATTTCTTCCTGTGTAAGCTCTGCTTAATTTAATTGCGGCTGTTGTTGCTGATGATCCATTTTTTGTGAACTTTACCATATCTGCGCTATCTATATTGTCAACAAAAAGCTCAGCAGCCTCTAATTCTATTAAACTTGGTTTTGTTAAGTTATTCCCGAAGCCTAGTTGCTTAATTGCGGCTTCATCAACTTGTTTATTTGAATAACCAATATTTACAGCTCTTAAACCCATACCGTAATCCAGAAACTTATTATCATTTTCGTCATATACATACGAATCTTTTCCACGTTTAAGTATTTCAGGAGCATTACTTGGAAATTGATCATGTCCTCTACTGTATGTATGAGCCCCTCCTGGAATAACTTTTAAAAGCCTATTTTTGTATGTCATACTTTCTTGATTTATATTTCATAAGAGCTTCAATTATGACAAAATCATATATATCATCTATTTCAAATGACTTATATTTATCAAATTCATAACCCAAAGTCTTATCATGATAAAAAGTTTTTTTGTTTAATAGAATGTTTGTTTTTGAAATATAAATTGAACCTTCCAGAAAATAAACATTTTTTATGTTTTGACGTCTTATTACTTCAATATTTGGGTTTTCAAATCCTGAAATATAAGATTGTGAATTTTTTAAAACTAGAAAAGATGGATTCTGAGATTCTGTTTTTGAAATACCAACTATAGAATGAGCATTTGAATTTATTAATTTTTCAATTGAATTATCAATGTCAATACTTTCTCTCATTGGAGAAGTTGGTTCGAGCAAAACTATATAATCAAACTCTTTTTTTAGTTCTGATTTGTAATAATCTACAACATGCTGAATGACATTAAAAGTTGGAGTACTGTCTGTAGCTAAAAATTCAGGTCTAATAAAGGGAACTTTAGCACCACAAATTTTAGCAGCCTTAGCAATTTGATGGTCATCTGTAGATACCATAACTTCATCAATATATTTACTTTTTAAACCAGCATCAATAGACCAGCAAACTAATGGTTTTCCACACAATTGCTTTAAATTTTTTTTCTTTAATCCTTTACTCCCAACTCTAGCAGGAATAATAGCTAAAAAGGATTTTCCATCAATCATTAATTTGTTTTTTAAAATTTTTGATTTGCTCTGTTATATTCGTTGATATCTCCTATATCAAGCCAATGTTGCCTTAATTGAAATGAATTAACAGTATGATTTTTATTTATGAGTAATTTAAAAAGCATCGGCATGTCAAAAAACTTATTATTTGGAATATATTCCAATGACTTTGGATTTAACATATAAACTCCAGCATTTACTCTAAAACTCTTTGAAGGCTTTTCTTCAATTGATTTAATCTTTTCATCTACTATGTTGACAACACCGTAAGGTATTTGAAAATCATACTGTTTTACACACATAGTTGCCATTGATTTTTTGTTTAAGTGAAATTTTTCTAAGTGTTCGAAATTTAAACTTGTTATTATATCCCCATTCATTACAAAAAATGAATCTGTAATTCTGTTCTTCAATAAACTTAATGCACCTGCGGTTCCTAGCCTTTTACTTTCTGTTATGTATTCTATATTTACTCCGAAATCACTCCCATCACCAAAAAAATCTTTAATGATATTTGACTTATAATTTAAGCACATTATTATTTCTTTATACCCATAATTTCGAAATTGTTCTATTATGATTTGAAGAATAGGCTTATTATCAATTATGAGCATAGGTTTAGGAGTAGATTCAGTTAATGGACGTAACCTTTTCCCTAATCCACCAACCATTAGAACAACCTTTTTTGTTTTTGTGTCAAGAGTTATTAAATCTTGAACATCCTCTATACCAACCACTTTATTAAAATCATCTACAACAAGAATTTGACTTATTCTTTTAGAATTAGCAATCTTAATAATTTCATCCTTGGTGGTTCCTATTTTTACTTTTGTAGGATTTTTAGTTACGATAAGTTCTATTTTGCTGTCTAGATTAAATTCATTGAGTAAAGCTCTTCTTATATCTCCATCAGAAACTATACCAATTACTAATTCCTGATTATCAACTACAACAGCAATTTTCATTGAACCATTATTGATGATTTTCAATGCTTGATATATGGTTGAATCAGGTTTTATTTTTATGTTGTCAATTGATTTCATTAACTAGATCTAAATTATACTATCTCCTTTTTATTTGTGTATAAAAACTTCTCTACAACACCAAGTGTGTCGAAATCAGGATACGAACTTGTAACTAAAATTTTAATCATAACGATATTAAATATTGATTGCTAAACGGCATATAGTTGAATTCATGTTCGATCTAGATGATTTACTCAACAGAAATAATTCTCTTTTTTTAACATAGATCATAAAATTTCTTTTTCAATATTTCACTTAATGAGGTCTTTTTTAAAATGTCAACAATTTTATCTGAGACATTTTTTGTCCCATAAGGGTTTTTGAGTTTAGTTATTTTTTGCATAAATTCTTTATTATTAGCTTTTTGAACTGCAAATTTAATTTGATTTTTATCTACTGGACAGTTGATTACACTCTCAGCCATTATTCTTCCTCTTTGGCGATCACCAATATTTATTGATGGAATATTAAAACTTGGAACCTCTATTAAACCACTTGAAGAATTTCCTATTACAGCATCTATATATTTCAATGTTGACAAATAATTAATTTGTCCCATTGAAGTAAAAACCACAGAATTATTCGGATGGTTATTTACAAATTCATTGATCATTTTAATTATAACTCTGCCGTCATTGTCGGCATTAGGCATCGTGAAAATAAATAGTGTTTCTGGATTAATTAATTCTTCAAGAGCAAGTAAAACTTGCCCAAACCTTATTTCCATACTTTCTTTTTCAAGCGTTTCCGGATGAAAAGTTACCAAGTAATTTTTTGATAAAAACAAAAATTTTAAGTTTTGCTCTATTTCATTTTTTTTCAAAAATTTCATCCGATTAATATTTTCAATACCAAGTGCACCAAAATTAAAAACATTTTCAGGTTGCTCCCCTAACTGAATTACTTTTTTTTTAAATGAATCCGTCGCAGTAAAATGTAAATGAGACATTTTTGTAATTGAATGCCTAATTGATTCATCTATTACGCCCTCAGTTGCTTCACCACCATGACAATGGGCTATAGGAATAAGAAGACTCATCGATGCAGTAGCTGCAGCGAGTATTTCATATCTATCTCCCAATAGTAAAACAATATCCGGTTTCAAAAAAGATAATGCATCAGCAAAACCTATGGTTCCCATCCCAATACTTTTTGCAATTGCACTTCCCGTATCAGAGGATAATAATGTTTCTACTTTATAGTCAATGGTAAAACCATCTGCTTCGATTTGTTGATAGGTAAGACCAAACTCTGGAGAAAGATGCATACCAGTGGCACATATTTGCAATTCAATGGTAGGCTCTTTTTTTAATGCCCTTAGGGTCCAATAAAGCAAACCATATTCTGCTCTAGTACCAGTAATTACACAAACTTTTTTCATATGAAATGGTTTTGATTGACTGCTTGGTATTGTTCAACGGATTGCTTTAAGCTTTTGCCTATAAAATTATCTATTTGCATTGGACTAATTACCCCTTCTGGCCTTAATGCAATAAAATCAGCTTCTTTAAGCTGCTGCCCTTTTTCAAACCTACCAACATAAAAAAGACTTTTTCTTGCTACTTTTCTATTTTCTAACTCTGTTGGTGTAGGAGTTTTTCTGCCTGTGCCTTCAATAGATTGAGTAACTTCTCTTATCGCCTTTACCATATGTATAAGTTCGTTAGGTTCAAGCGATATCTTTTGGTCCGGTCCAGGTATCCTTTTATCCAGGGTAAAATGTTTCTCAATTATTTTTGCTCCCAATCCAACCGCTGCAATGGCAACTGATGTACCTAGGGTATGATCTGAGTAACCGATATCTGTCCCAAGTTCTTTTTTTATGGTTTTCATTGCAGTTAAATTAACTTCATTTAATGGTGTTGGATATGCGGTGGTACAGTGTAAAACTGTAATGTCATTTTTAGTTAATCCCTGTTCAAGAAATACTGCTACTGCCGCTTGAATTTCTTGTATTGTGGCCATTCCAGTTGATATTATTACGGGCTTATTTTTTTGAGCAATTCTACGAAGTAAAGACTTATGAGTTATTTCTCCAG
>Ga0233444_10006002_pt1 | contig 10983 bp, 9 predicted proteins | sample SI_124_October20_6_FD_182792 | JGI IMG/M metagenome (GOLD analysis project Ga0233444, IMG submission 182792) | Seawater microbial communities from Saanich Inlet, British Columbia, Canada - SI_124_October2016_10_MG | ecosystem: Environmental > Aquatic > Marine > Inlet | place: Canada: British...
AGGATGTCATAATGCCTAGAATTAGTGACCATTAAATGATTTTGGTCCAAAGCTTCTTTTCCAGCTAACTCTAAAAGCGAGTCTTTTAATTGATCGATACTTTCTTTCTTTTTCGCAGAAATACTGACTATTGGTAGGGCGTTGTTTTTTATTGCTTTTAAATTACTCTCAGATGCTTTATCAATTTTATTAGCAACAACTAGCTGATTTGATTCGGTAGAAAAACCTTCGAGGTCAGATTGCACATCGTTAAGATTCATTTCGGCACTGTCAAACAAATAGATATAAATAGCAGATTTTTTCAGTTTCTCTAAGGCTTTTTCAACTCCAATTTTTTCAATTTCATCCTCAGTATTTCTAATTCCAGCAGTATCTATAAACCGAAAACGAATACCATCAATCGTAATTTCGTCTTCAATGGTATCTCTAGTGGTTCCTGCAATAGTACTTACGATGGCTCTCTCTTCATTGAGTAAAGCATTTAAAAGAGTCGATTTTCCAGAATTTGGGCGACCAATTATAGCTACAGGTATCCCGTTTTTTAACACATTTCCAGTCGCAAAAGAATCGATTAGTTTTTTTAATAACGATGTTGTTTGTTTGATTAGTTTTTGAAAATCAGTTCGGCTCGCAAATTCAACATCTTCCTCTGAAAAGTCTAATTCTAACTCAATGAGTGAAGCGAAGTCTAAAAGTTGAACCCGAAGCAGCTCTATTTCTGTAGTAAATCCCCCGCGCATTTGTTGTATAGCTAACTGATGCGAAGCTTTTGAATCACTAGCTATTAAATCGGCTACAGCTTCAGCTTGACTTAAATCCATTTTTCCATTCAAAAAGGCTTGTAAAGTAAATTCTCCAGCGGTAGCCATTCTACAACCTTTTCGGAGTAATAATTGAATGATTTCTTGTTGGATATAAGAACTTCCATGACATGAAAATTCTACTACATTTTCTCCAGTATAGGAATGAGGATTTTTAAACACGGTTGCCAATACTTCATCAATGATACGTTCTCCGTCTAATATGTTTCCTAAATGAACGGTATGGGTTTTTTGATCAGCTAATTTTTTTCCGCTCACTGATTTAAAAACTAAAGAAGCAATTTTAATAGCATCTTTACCAGACAAACGAATAATTGCTATAGCACCTGCACCAGCGGGTGTTGCTAAAGCTACGATAGTTTCTTGATGAATCATGTTACAAAAATAACAATAATATGTATTGGAACGAAAACACGTTAAACCTCAACAAATTTTTTATTAAAAAATTGATATAGAATGCTAATGTTTTTTTTGCCTTGGACTTCCTAATTGAACTGTTAGTTGTTTAACATAACAGGCATCACTAACATCGTTACTACTTCGCCCTCATCAAGACCGTCAGTAGGCGTCAAAATCCCAGCTCTGTTTGGCATCGACATTTCTAAAGAAACTTCATCACTGGTTAAGTTGTTCAGCATTTCGGTTAAAAATCGGGAATTGAAGCCTATTTGCATATCATCCCCCTGATAATCACAGGTTAAACGTTCTTCAGCTTTGTTACTATAATCGATATCCTCTGCAGAAATATTGAGTTCTGCTCCCGCAATTTTTAAACGAATTTGGTGGGTTGTTTTGTTTGAAAAAATAGAAACGCGACGTACTGAATTTAAGAATTGATTTCTCTCAATAACTAATTTATTTGGGTTTTCTTTAGGAATAACAGCTTCATAATTTGGGTATTTACCATCTATTAATCTACAAACCATTTCGGTATTATCAAAAGAAAATTTAGCGTTGGAATCATTGTATTCTACAGTGACTTCTTCTTCACTACCAGCAAGTATAGACTTTAATAAATTTAAAGGTTTTTTTGGCATGATAAATTCAGCAGCTTGAGATGCCGAAATATCTTCTCGCGAATATTTAACTAATTTATGTGCATCTGTTGCGACAAATGTTAAACCTTCTGTGGAAAATTGAAAAAACACACCACTCATTACGGGGCGTAAATCATCATTTCCAGCTGCAAATATAGTTTTTGAGATAGCGTTGGCTAATACATCGCCTGACATAACAGTTGCGCTTGGATCCTGTAATTGAATTGCTTGTGGAAATTCTTCACCGCTCGCATAGGCTAGAGCGTATTTTCCATGGTTGGAACTTATTTCAATGGTGTTGTTTCCCTCAATAGAAAATGTTAATGGTTGTTCAGGAAAGGTTTTAAGTGTGTCCAATAATAATCTAGCTGGAATACAAACACTCCCTTTTTCATTGCTTTCTACTTCTAATTTGGAGGAAATAGTTGTTTCTAAATCTGATGCAGAAACCGTTAATGAATTCTGATCTAATTGGAACAAAAAGTTGTCTAAAATAGGCAAGGTGTTATTGTTATTAATAATACCACCTAAGAACTGTAATTGTTTTAATAAATATGAGCTAGATACTATAAATTTCATTTGAATATTTTATGATTGTATTAAAAGTTATGGTTTAACAAGAATAAAATTCGCGTTACTCACAAATATATTTCAATTTGTACTCTATTTCCTTTTAAACTAAAAGAAACTTATTAACAAAATCAGGTATATTTTTTCTTTCTAAAATAGTTAAATAGAATAACAAATATAGTCAGTATTAATAGGGGTAATAGGAGATTAACCCATTTCCAAAAAGATCTGTTTTCTGAAACTTTTATAGGATCTAAAAAAGGAATCGAAATATTTTTAGTTCTAATGTTTATAAGTCCTTTGTCATCCAATAAATAGTTTACCGTATTCAGTAAAAATTCTTTATTTCCATAAAAAGTATTGGTCCATTTATCATAACCTAATTCTAGCGGTCTTTCACCTTGAAGCTGATTTTTAATGATACTTCCATCACTAATAATTACCATTTTAGCTTCTTTACCAATTTCTAGATGGGGTTCAATTTTAAGTGGTTTAAGTCTATTTAAATACGCAGATTTAAAAGTTCCTTCAAGCAATACTGCAAGTGGAAGTTCTCCTTTATTAAATTCTTCTGGACTTGGTCCTTCATTCACAATTTTTAAATTAGCAGTTATTTCTTTAGAAATATCAATTTCTTTGGGTAAACCAACAGTTTTAGATATGGGTGAAGAATTTAAAAGTATCGTTTTATTGATGCTATTTGGAAGGGTGTCAATACTACTCGCGTACTCAAATTTGACCCCATCAATATTGGTTACAATAGGATGCTTAGCGCTTCCATTTGATAGCGGATTATAAAACCATGGATAGCGACTGTATTGTGATTCTCTTTCATTTCCATTGGCAAGTAATTTGGGGGCAGAATAAAGGTCTTTTACCAAGTCGGAGTTTACTCGAACACCATATTTAAATAACAAGTCAGTAAGGTTTAAATCCATAGCAATAGCAAAATTAGGGTTGCCAAGATTATCAGTTGCAAATTCAACCATATCCAAAAGCCATAAGGTTGAGCCACCAGACATAATGTATTGATCCAAAATATATTTTTCGTTTTCAGTAAATCTTTCTGTTGGTCTTGCAATTACCAGTAAATCAAATTCACTGATTTGCTGAAGTGTTTTAGCAGGTGATTTTACGATGGAGTCTAGGGTAAAAGGAGCGATAAAATAATAGTTTCGTAAGGTAGAAAAAAAATCTGCTATGTACTTATCGTCCAACTCGCCATTCCCTTTTAAAACAGCTACTTTACGATTTTTTGGGTGTATTAATTGATTAAAAGCATTTGCAAAGGCATATTCTAAATTTTGTATAGAATTAGTAATTCGTTCATTAGTAGTAATACCCAACTGATTTTTTAACAAGGGAATTTTTAAATATTTACCTTCAAAAGAAGCTATTGCCCAGGGAAAAATCTGTTGCACGCTTATCTTTCCATTTTGTTTTATTTCTATTTGAGAAGGTTGAGCACCAAATTTCACCAACGATGCTGCATCACCATTTTCATTTACAGGATCAACAAATTTAAATTTTATATTGGAATTAAATGCTTCAAACTCTTTAAGTAATTGTTTAACCTCTACTCGTAATTTCTTAAATTCAACAGGTAAATCGCCTTCTAAAAAAACATCAATAAAAATTGGCGAATCTACATTGGCTATCGTTTTTTTTGCTGAATTTGATAAGGTATATCTTTGATCTTGAGTTAAATCAAATCGTTTGTAAAAAATAGTGCCTATTATATTGATGAGGATAATTCCTACTACGGTGTATATTAGTTGTTTGTTATTTAGCATTAATCTTTTCTTAAATTAATGATAGTTAAAATTAAAAAAAACACAGAAACACTGCTAAAATAAATTAAATCGCGAGTGTCTATTACTCCTCTCGAAATAGTGTCAAAATGAGATTTCATTCCAAGAGTGTTTATTTCAAAAGATGAAATTTGCACAAAATAAGAGACGATTTCGAAACCATAAAAAACTAAGAAACAAATAATTACCGAACTTATAAAAGTTACCATTTGACTTTTTGAAATTGTAGAAGCAAAAATTCCAATGGATGCAAAAGCTTGGATTAAAAAAAATAAGCCTATATAAGAACCAATCATATTTCCAATATCCCAAATACTAGAACTTTCTAATAGATTTGAAATGGTAATATGGTACAGAATTGTGGGCGTTAAAGACAAACAAATTAAACTTACAGCTCCAAGATACTTTCCTAAAACAATATCTTTTAAAGAAATGGGTTTAGTAGCTAATAATTCAAAAGTCCCAATATTTTTTTCTTCACTAAATGCCTTCATTGTTATCGCTGGTATCAGTATTAAAAAAACCCATGGGGTGACGATAAAAAATGATGAAAGATCTGCTAAACCATTGTCAAATACGTTAAATTCTCCTGGTATGAACCAAAGTATTAGGTTGTTTACAATTAAAAATAATGCAACCACTAAGAACCCAACCGGTGTTGAGAAGAAGGAATTAATCTCTCTTTTTAATATTGCAAACATAAATTTATTTTAAACGGTATAAACTGTTAACACTCCAAGCCTGAGCTTTAGAACGGAACAAAGGTTTGGTTGTTGCCCAAACATTACGAAATAAATTACTAGCTTTATAGTTCATTAAGTCAGATTCTTTTTCCCATTTACTGTAGGTAAAAAAAATAGCAGGATCATTTTTGTCTTGGTAAAGTTCTAAATGCGAACATCCATCAAAAGTTCGAATTTTTTCTTTAACAAGTTCAAAACTTTTTAAAAAGTTTGGAACTTTATCACTTTTAAACTCCATTTTAACTATTCGTGTAAACATATTTTTATTCAAAATTTATGCTAACAGTATCTCTGTAATTGAGTCCAAAAAGGGAAGAAGCACTTCCTACTGTTTCGGGATTGCTCTTGTAAATTGACAGTTCAAGATAGTTTGATGAATTCCACAATGCTAATTTTTTGCCGTCTTCCACACGTTTATTTTTTGGGTTCTCAAAATTAATAAAATCACTATAACGGTTATATACTTTTGTAAACTTGATAGATCTTGCTTGTATGGTAAATTTTCTTCCTTTTCCGATTTTTTCAAAAAGAGCTTTATTTATATTACTGATAACATTTCCGTAGTTATCAATATAAATAACATTTCCAATTATTTGATTGTTTTCAGGATTTACAACGGGTTTAATGCCGGTAAGTTGTTTAATTTTTGAGATAGGTTTGCCAATTACTTCCAAAGTTCCTCCTCGTGCTATATGACAAGCTACTTTTACAAACACATCTAAAACAGGAAAATTTGATTCGATATTTTCATGAATGTTAATTTCAACAATTTTTTCAGGTTTAATCTCAGAGGTTAACATTGAAATAATTCCATTGTTGGCACAAATAAAATAATGATTGTCCAAATAAACAGCGATGTGTTTGTTTTCAGGATTCAATTCAGAATCAATTCCTATGATGTGAATACTTCCCGAAGGAAAACTCTTGTATGCATTTTGAATGATATATGCAGCTTCAGAAATATGAAAGGGGGATATGCAATGTGAGATATCAACAATTCTAATCGTCTCTAATTCACTATAAAGAGCTCCTTTAACTGCACCAGCAAAGTGATCTTTCTCACCAAAGTCGGTAGTTAAAGTGATAATAGCTTGTGGCATTTTGTTAATATTTATTTAAACTAATAACAACAAAAATACTGTACTTTTGTGTTAGAGAAAAACAATTTTTTACATAGTATCAATAATTTTAAATGTACCGCTTTTGAACGAATTAATTATCGAATTATCTGAAATAAGCCCACGAGATTTTTTTGGGCATCAAAATATAAATATTGAGAAGTTAAAGGAGCTTTTCCCCAAGTTGAAAATTGTTGCACGGGGAAATAAAATAAAAGCTTACGGTGATGAAGAAGTTTTAGAGGAATTTGATAAAAGATTGGCAATGTTGTTAGATCATTTCTCAAAATTTAATAAATTAGATGAAAACGTAATCGAAAGAGTTTTGTTAAGTAGAAGCAAGGACGATTATGAAACTCCTGTAAGCTCAAATGCTATACTCGTGCATGGAGTAGGAGGAAAAAAAATCAAGGCTCAAACCGCAAACCAACGAAAATTAGTCCAGCTGATGAAGACCAATGATATGGTTTTTGCTGTTGGTCCTGCTGGAACAGGAAAGACTTATACGGCAGTTGCCCTTGCTGTAAAGGCTCTAAAAGAAAAACAAGTCAAACGAATTATATTAACGCGTCCTGCAGTTGAAGCAGGTGAAAATTTAGGTTTCTTGCCTGGCGATTTAAAAGAAAAATTAGATCCTTATATGATGCCGCTATATGATGCGTTAAGAGATATGATTCCTGCCGAAAAGCTTGAATCTCTTATAGAAAAAGGAACCATTCAAATTGCTCCCCTAGCTTTTATGAGAGGTCGTACTTTAGACAACGCTTTTGTAATTCTAGATGAAGCTCAAAACACTACCCATTCACAAATGAAAATGTTTTTGACTCGTATGGGTAAGAATGCTAAATTTATGTTGACAGGGGATCCTGGTCAAATAGATCTTCCACGAAGGGTTATTTCTGGGTTAAAAGAGGCGTTATTAGTTTTAAAATCAGTTAAAGGGGTAGGTATTATTCATTTAGATGATAAAGATGTTATACGTCACCGATTGGTAAAAAAAGTAATAGCAGCTTATAAGGCAATTGAAAATAATGATTAAATAATGAACAAGACTATTACCAATTCTCAATTTAATTTTCCGGGTCAAAAAAGCGTTTATCATGGAAAAGTAAGGGAAGTTTATACCCTCGAAAACGATTTACTCTTGATGATCGCCACGGATAGGTTAAGTGCCTTTGATGTTGTGATGCCAAAAGGAATTCCCTATAAAGGTCAAATTCTTAATCAGATAGCTACTCAGATGATGAGAGCTACAGAAGATTTAGTTCCTAATTGGCTATTGGCAACTCCAGATCCAAATGTTGCCATAGGCAAAGCTTGTGAACCCTTTAAGGTAGAAATGGTTATTCGAGGCTATTTAAGTGGGCATGCTGCCAGAGAATATAATTTAGGGAAGAGAATCTTGTGCGGTGTTGAAATGCCAGAAGGAATGGTTGAAAACGATCAATTTCCAACTCCTATCATTACTCCAGCAACGAAAGCTGAAGCTGGAGATCACGATGAGGATATTTCTAAAGAAAACATTTTAAAAAGAGGAATCGTAACTAAAGAAGACTATGTAGTATTAGAAGATTACACTAGAAAATTATTTCAACGAGGCACTGAATTGGCAGCAAAGCGAGGATTAATTTTAGTAGATACTAAATATGAATTTGGAAAAACTAAAGAGGGTGAAATTGTTTTAATTGATGAAATTCATACCCCTGATTCTTCCCGCTATTTCTATGCCAAAGGGTATCACGAGCGACAGTTAAATCGAGAGCCACAGAAACAACTCTCCAAAGAATTTGTAAGGCAATGGTTGATAAAAAATGGGTTTCAGGGACTTGAGGGTCAATCGGTACCAAAAATGAGCGATGAATATATAAATGTTGTTTCAGAACGATACATAGAATTGTTTGAAAATATCACAGGTGAAAAATTTATCAGAGCTGATGTTAGGAATATAAACGATAGAATTTTAAAGAATGTTTTAGCCTACCTAAAATCTTGAAAACACTATCTGGACTTCCTCCCGAAACGATGAACATAGCCTACGTTTAATTCCGTAAAATCAGCTTGTCCTAGATTGGTATTTATGTGGACGCCTATAAAAATATTAGATTTAGGGTTGTTGTTTGTATTAATTAAATAATATTTCAAGCCTGCTCTAAACAAAATAGCATGTTTTAAATGATACACTGAGGTGATTTCTCTTTCTACAAATCTTGTTTCTACCGTTCCATCTTCATTTATAAAATCCCAATAAAAACCATTTAATTTCCAATCTACTTCATAAAAGGGTTTGTATAGATTATAACCTATATCGAATTCCATCCCGATGTTTCCTAGGAATATTTCACCACTAAAAAACAAGCCTAAGCTTGATGAATATTTAACTGGATTTAACTGAAAATGAGGATATTGGGCAACTATTAATTCCTCATTATTATTAATGTAATGATAATAATGTTCGTAAAACCGATAAAAACACCCTATCCCAACTTTAAAGGTATTATTAAAAATTATGCCATAAGAGGGTGCAGCTGTAAATACCCCTTTTCGATCATTAAATTGTTCACTTAAAAAATTCAATCCTGCACCGGTTCTGATAGTGAAAAACTGTTGCAAATTATCTTCAAATTTTATTGCTTGTTTTTTTTGTCCCTTTGTTTTTCTGGTACTACTTAGGTCATAATTGGATTGTTTAGAAACACTAAATAAAAAAGAATTTAAGCCTTGGTTGGGAAACTTTGTATGTCCATTTGAATGATGAAAATAGCCAACGCCCAACCTCCAATTGTTATTGTTACTTCTTAAAAAATCATAATAAAAAAAGGATTTTAAAGACCAAGTTACTTTGGTTGATACAGCATTGTTATTGTTTTCAATTGGATTGTTTAAGGAAAATGTTGTGCCTGTATATGATTTGGTGAAATAGGAAACTCCGAGGCTCACATTAAAATTTAAACCTTTTATTTTTTTTTTAAACATCCCAAACTCGATAAAAGGCATCATCGAAGCTGAATACCCAATATACTCTTTATTGGCATAATCAGTTATTGCAAATGACATTCCTGTTGTTGGATACTTAAGCCTGTAGGCCCACTCCTCCGTATTTTTTAATTGATATTTTCCAAAATGCAAGGAAATTGATTTTTGTAAACCAGTTTCAGGAAAACCTTTATTCGAAGGTAATGTAGTTCCTAGTAGTAATTCTGTAGTTGTAAAATTGCTTCTATAAGGTATGGTGTCTTTTTGTTGGGCATGCCCAAAAATTGTTGCAACAAGTAATATTGAAGTAATTGTTTTTGTCATTCACTAATTTTTGAACCGGTGTCTTATTTTTTTAGTTTAAGACCAAACCGATAAACATAACCTATGTTGAATTCTGAAAAATCTGCTTGACCCAAATTTGCATTAATTGTTGCGCCTAAAAAAACATTATGACTGGGATTATTGTTGTTGTTGAACAAATAATATTTTATACCAAGTCTTGACAATATTGCTTTTTTAAGCTCGTATTTAGTATTTAGTTCACCATAAACATACCTGGTTTCGTAGGTGCCGTCTGCGTCGTAAAAATCCCAATAAAAACCTTGTTGTAATTTCCACTCAACCTCATAAAAGGGTTTGTAAAAATTACACCCTAAATCCACTTCAATCCCCACATGTCCTAAAAATATTTCGGAGCTTATAAAGACACCATAACTCGAAGAGTATTTGTATGGATTTTCCTGAAAATGAGGGTACTGTTCAATGATTAATTCTTCACCGTCCTCAATATACGTATAAAAAGAATCATAATGTCTGTAATAAAATCCAAGACCTATTTTAAAGGTCCTATTTAAAATTTTTCCGTAGGAAGCAGCCAATGTATATACAGGTTTTTTGTCGTTAAAAGATTCAGACAAAACATTGACTCCAATTCCAGTCCGAAAAGTAAAATAATCTTGAATACTTTTATTATGAACTTTTGTAGTCAATGTTTTTTTTACAGGAGTATTTTTTTGTTGAAAACTATAACTTGATAGCCTTGAGATACTGAACAAAAACGAATTTAAACCTTGATTGGGTAGACTTGTGTGGCCGTTTGATTGATGATGAAAACCAACTCCTAATCTCCAATCTGCTTTTTTTCTTTTTAATAAATCATAATATAAAAAAGCCTTAAAAGACCATGCTAACTTGGTCGAAATAGCTCTATTGTTATTTTCTATAATGTTGTTATAGGAATAGGGTAGACCACTATAATCTTGGGTAAAATAGGAGGTTCCCAAACCTATATTCATATGTAGTCGATGGTTAAACGTTTTTTTTAAAAAACCAACTTCTAAAAAAGGCATTAAAGAGAATGAATAGCCAACGTAACTGGGATTTCCATAATCGGTAAAGGTGAAAACGATTCCTGTTTTTGGAAATCGCAATCGATATGCCCATTCTTGAGTATTGTCCTGTTGGTAGTTTCCAATATGAAATGATATTCCTTTATTCAATTTCGTCTCGGGGAAACCGTTGTTGGCTGGATGGGTTTTTCCGATAAAAATTTCTGGGATAATAAAGTTGTTTTTTTTTGAAATAACATCGTCTTTTTGAGCATTCCCAAAAAAGGACACAAAAAATAAAATAGTATATAAATTTATTTTCATAGTTGATTACTAACTACGCTCTAAAAAATATAAATCAGTTAATTTCAATGTAAAATTATTAATCAAAATAGCTGTAGGATTCGTTGTCTTTCATCTTTAATAAAGATTCATAAATCAAGTTAATAACGGCTTCAACATCTGATTTGTGAACCATTTCAACGGTAGTATGCATGTACCTTAAGGGTAACGAAATTAAGGCGCTAGCAACTCCGGAATTACTATATGCAAAAGCATCTGTATCAGTACCAGTTGCTC
>Ga0233444_10006004_pt1 | contig 10979 bp, 10 predicted proteins | sample SI_124_October20_6_FD_182792 | JGI IMG/M metagenome (GOLD analysis project Ga0233444, IMG submission 182792) | Seawater microbial communities from Saanich Inlet, British Columbia, Canada - SI_124_October2016_10_MG | ecosystem: Environmental > Aquatic > Marine > Inlet | place: Canada: British...
TAAGACAAGCTCAAAATACATCGAATATTCAAGATATAAGAATTTGGGTTGATAAAGATGGAATAAATCCAACAGATGATCTTAAAGTAATTTTAAAGGAACTTGATCTAAAAAATAAAAATATTGGTATTGAATACGAAGCTTACGGAATGACAGGACGTAATGCTTTAAGATTAAATAAATCCTTAGAAAATTATTGTAAAGTTGAAGATCAATCAGAGTTGATAACAAAATTAAGAGTTGTTAAATCTAATGAAGAATTAGTTTATGTAAGACAGGCAGCTGAGCTTGCAGATAGAGCTTTAGATGAAGCATGGAAATACACAAAAGCAGGTGCTAATGAAGCAAAAATTTTAGCTGAAATGCAAAGAGCAGTCCTTGAAGGTGGTGGTGATTATCCTGCTAATGAGTATATTATTGGCTCAGGTGATAACGCTCTACTTTGTAGATATCAGGCTGAAAAAAGAAACTTATCAGATACAGATCAACTAAGCCTAGAATGGGCTGGTACTTTTAAACATTATCACTCTGCAATGTTTAGAACTATCCCTGTTGGAAAAGCTGATCCCAAACATATTAAAATGCATGAAGCTTGTGTTGATGCATTAACAAATTGTGTAAAAACTTTAGTCCCTGGAAAAACTGCAGGAGAGGTTTCTGATGCTCATGCAGCAACTTTTGATAATTTGGGATTTAATAAAGCAAGAATGAATGCTTGTGGTTATTCATTAGGTTCGACTTTTTCACCTAATTGGATGGACTGGCCAATGCTATACACAGGTAATCCTTATGTAATAACTCCTGGTAATGTCTTCTTCATGCACATGATATTGATGGATTCAGACAGCAATTTAGCCATGAATTTAGGCGAAACCTATTTAGTTACAGAGGATGGCAACGAAAGATTAGGTAAGCAGAAATTAGATTTAGTGGTCCTATAGTTTCCATTTATATTGAAGATAAGCTAATTTTTTTTGAATACTTTTTTTTTGGTGAATTTTTTATAACAGCTTGACCACAACGCATTACACCTCTTTTTCTATCAAATGTCATTTTTGGTTCACCATATAATTTCCATCCATTTGATATAGCTTCTGTGACACGATGACAAAATTCTGATGTATCATCACTAGTAATAAATCTATAGCCTTTCATAATACAATTTAAAATTTTATATATCAAAATTCTTAATAATAGTAGAGATAATAGATAATAATGAATAATTATATATTATTTTTAATAACACTTTTCTGCTGGTCTCCTACTTGGTATTTAATTAAATTTCAATTAGGATATGTAGATCCATTAGTATCAGTTTTTTATAGATTCTTTATTGCGGCAATAATTATTTTTATATATTTAGTAATTAAAAATAAAAATCTAAAATTTTCCATTAATCATCATTTTTGGTTTCTATTTTTTGGAACTTGTCTTTATTCAATTAATTATGTTTTCTTTTATCTATCGAATACTTTTCTAATAAGTGCATTTCCTGCGATTGTTTTTTCAACCGTTGTTATAATGAATATTTTAGGAGAAACATTTTACTTTAAAAAAAAACCTTCTTTAAAAACTCTAATTGGTGCAACAATTGGAATGATTGGAATTATAATTATTTTTAACGATGAAATATTTAATTTTAGTTTAACAGAAGGTACTCATATTGGATTATTTTTGGCATTAATTGGGACGTTCTGTGCATCAACAGGTAACATGGTGTATCAAAGAAACTTAAATAATAATTTTCCAGTAATTCAAACAATAGCATATGCAATGCTATACGGGTCTCTTGTTACCTTAATGGCTACTCAAGTTCGTGGCTCTGAATTATTATTTGAAAATAGTATAAGCTATATTAGTTCATTACTTTATCTTGCTATTTTTGGTTCAATATTTGCTTTTGTTTCCTACCTTAAATTACTCGAAAAAGTTGGTCCTGGTAGAGCTGGATATGTTGGGGTTGTTATGCCAGTTTTAGCATTAATGATTTCAACAATTTTTGAAAAATTAGAATGGCAAATAGATTTAATTATAGGCCTTCCTATTTTAATAATTGGAGCAATTCTTGTTATTAATCAAAAAATAAAAGCTAACTAGAAACTCTTAAAATTAAATATCTGATTTTGCTCTTAAACGCTCATAAATCAAACGTGTTTTGACACCTATATTTAAAAAGGGTTGTGGTGGTAACCAAGTTGGTTTGTTTCTTGTCTCTATAGTTTCTATTTCTTTTGTGTTGTCTTTGCTTGCTTTAATAGCAATTTGTTCACCAAATAAGGTGCCTACACCAATACCTGAGCCGTTATAACAGCCAGCAGCAAAAACATTATTATCAATTTTTTCAAATATTTGAGAGCTATTTCTTGTTCTGGATACTATCCCTGACCATGACGATTGAATAATATCATCTGGTAATTGTGGAAACCTTTTTTTTATTCCTATTCTTTGGCTGATTGATCTTTTTTGTAAATCAAATTTTGACATTTTAAAAGGATTGTGAACCTCGGCTGTATTTCGTATCAAAATTCTTCTATCTTTTGTCATCCTGATAGTTGCACCCATAGGTCTTACAGGTAACACACCCCACTCTTTTGGTTCTCCAATAGACTTAAATTCTTCTTCAGTTAATGTTCTTGTCATACTTGCTGTTAAGGTAATTGGAAAATTATAGTTTGATTTAATACCGAGAGATTTTAAAAAGCCATTAGTAGCAAAAATAATTTTCTTTGTTTTAATTTTTCCATTTTTAAAATTACAATTAATAATATCTTGGTTTTTATCCCAGTTTAGTAAAGATGAGTTTTCATACAAACAAACATTCTTCGGCAATACATCAATCATTGCTCTAACTAATTTTCCAGGATGTAATAAAATACCACCCTTTGTATGAAGTGCTACATTATAAAAATTTGTACCCAATCTTTTGAATAATTCAGTATTAGATAACAAATCATGTTTAAAATCCAATTTTGAAAGAGTATCTGAAAAGTTTCTTAAAATTTTATCATCTTCTATTTTTGAAGAGGCAAAATATTTTCCACATTCATTCCAATCACAATCAACTTGATGTTCGTTTATAAATTTTTTAACGACTTGAATACCTAAATCATAAATGTCAGTTTTTTTTTTATAATTATCTAACTCTTTATTAGAAGTAAAACCGTCGTTAAGAGTAGTATCAACTAAATAACCTGAATTTCTGCTACTAGCGCCCTCACCCGCTAATTGTGAATCTACTAATATGATTTTTTGATTTGGATATAATTGACCCAACTTCCTTGCAGCAGAGAGACCAGTATAACCAGCTCCAATAATCAGCCACTCACAATCATCATTCGATTTAAGAGTTTTGATATTTGTTCTAGGTATTAAGTCCTTTATCCAACTACAACCATTATCGTTAGTCACTTCCATGAAGTGACTTTACGATAAATGGTAAAAATTTTAAAGTTCTTAAGAGTTTAGAGATGGTTGCTTGATCATGTCAGCTTTGTTGATACCAGCAACTTTAACTGGTTTCTTCATAGCATCTCTTCTAAATGGCTCACCTAGCTCTTGGTTAAGAATTACCTCTATAAATGTTGTAATTCCTTTCTTTTGATCTTCACAAGATTGTTTGATGGCTGCTGTAGTTTCTTCCATCGTTCTAACAGAAACTCCTTTTAATCCACAAGCATCCGCAACTTTAGCATAACTTAATTCTGGATCTAATTCTGTTCCAACAAAATTGTCATCGAACCAAAGAGTTGTGTTTCTTTTCTCAGCACCCCATTGGTAATTTCTAAAGATAACCATTGCAATTGCTGGCCATTCTTCTCTAGCACATGAACTCATCTCATTCATACTAATTCCAAAAGCTCCATCACCAGCAAAACCTATTACTGGAGTATCTGGGCAACCAATTTTTGCACCTAAAATTGAAGGAAAGCCATATCCACAAGGACCAAATAATCCTGGTGCTAAATATTTTCTTCCTTTTTCAAAAGTTGGGTAAGCATTTCCAATTGCGCAATTGTTACCAATGTCACTTGAGATAATTACATCATCAGGCATACCTGCTTGGATTGCTCTCCAAGCCTGTCTAGGAGACATTCTATCTGCATCTCTTTTTCTAGCCTCTTCATTCCAAACTGTACCCTTGTCATCATCTTCATGATCAAGACTTGATAATTTTTGCAACCAAGCTGATTTAGTTTGATGAATAATATCTTTTCTTGCTTGTCTATCAGTGTCACCAGCTGTTGGTGAAAGTTGAGCCAAAATTTGTTGTGAAACTAATTTTGCATCACCACAAATTCCAACTGAAACTTTTTTTGTTAAACCAATTCTATCTGAATTCATATCAACTTGAATGATACTTGCGTCTTTTGGCCAATAATCCATTCCATAACCTGGTAAAGTTGAAAAAGGATTCAACCTTGTACCTAATGCTAAAACAACATCAGCTTTTTGGATTAGTTCCATTCCTGCTTTTGAACCATTGTATCCTAATGGGCCAGCTGCTAATGGATGACTTCCTGGAAAACTATCATTATGTTGATAACCAGAACAAACTGGTGCATCTAATTTTTCAGCAAGTTTTTTACAATCTTCTATAGCACCACCAATTACAACACCAGCACCTGATAGTATTACTGGAAATTTTGCATTGGATAATAAATCTGCTGCTTTTTTAATTGCATCAACACCACCCGCTTGTCTCTCTAATCTTACAATTGGAGGAAGATCAATATCAATTACTTGTGTCCAATAATCTCTTGGTACATTTATTTGTGCGGGAGCCGAACCTCTAATTGCTTTTTCAATTACTCTATTTAAAACTTCTGCCATTCTTGAAGGATCTCTCACTTCTTCTTGATAGCAAACCATGTCTTTAAATAAATTCATTTGTTCAACTTCTTGGAAACCACCTTGTCCCATAGTTTTATTTGCAGCTTGAGGTGTAACTAATAAAAGAGGAGTGTGATTCCAATATGCAGTTTTAATAGGTGTAACTAATCCAGTAATTCCAGGTCCGTTTTGTGCAATTACCATTGACATTTTACCAGTGGCTCTTGTGTAACCATCTGCAATTAACCCACCATTAGTTTCATGAGCAACATCCCAAAAAGTTATCCCAGCATCTGGGAAAATATCTGAAATTGGCATAAAAGCTGAACCAATAATTCCGAATGCGTGTTCAATACCATGCATTTGCAATACTTTTACAAAAGCTTCCTCTGTTGTCATCTTAGTCATAAAACCATACCTCTCTAATGTATAAATTAAAATTTTTTAAAATTCGTTTGTTAATCTATGCGATTAATATATAAGAATTTAAAAATTTCAAACAAACAAATCGACACTATAAATATGGCTACAGACATTATAATTCATGATAAAAAAGACAACGTAGGAGTAGTTGTTATTGAAAAAATAACTCCAAAACAAGACTGTGCTTGCTGGATAATGGAAGATGACAGTTCAACTAATATTCAATCTATGGACGAGATCCCTTTAGGGCATAAAATTGCAATGACTGATCTAAATGAGGGTGATACAATCCTTAAATATGGTCATGACATAGGTAAAGTGGTTAAATCAATTAAAAAAGGTGAGCATGTTCATGTTCACAATGTAAAAACAAAGAAGTGGTAATAGTATGGAAATTCCAAAAAGTTTTTTAGGTTATAAAAGAGAAAATGGCAGAGCTGGTACAAGAAATCACGTAATCATTCTACCAGTTGATGATATTTCAAATGCATGTGCTGAAGCTGTAGCAAATAATATTAAAGGAACAATCGCTCTACCCCATTCATATGGAAGACTACAATTTGGAGCAGATTTAGAGCTTCATTTTAGAACTATGATTGGAACTGGTTGTAACCCTAATGTTGCTGCAGTAATCGTTATTGGTATTGAACCTAAATGGACTAAAAAAATTGTAGATGGTATTGCCAAAACTGGAAAACCAGTTGAAGGATTTCATATTGAGAGAACTGGTGACATTGGAACTACAATGAAAGCCTCAAAAAAAGCTCAAGAATTTGTGATGTGGGCTTCTGAGAAACAAAGAGAAGAGTGCCCAATGAGTGATCTTTGGATTTCTGTTAAATGTGGTGAGTCTGATACAACATCTGGATTAGCTGCAAACCCAACAGTTGGTAATTTAATGGATAAATTGGAGCCAATGGGTGTTCATTTATGTTTTGGAGAAACATCTGAATTAACAGGTGCTGAACAAGTTTGTGCAACTAGAGGTGCAACTCCTGAGGCTTCTGATAAATTCATGAAAACTTGGAATTCTTATAATGATTTTATTTTAAAAGAAGCAACAGATGATCTTTCAGAAAGTCAGCCAACAGCTGGAAATATTGCAGGTGGATTGACTACTATTGAAGAAAAAGCTTTTGGAAATTTCCAAAAAATAGGTAATTGTAAATTTATTGATGTTTTAGAGCCAGCAGAAGAACCAACTAAAGGTAAAGGTTTATACTTTATGGATACCTCTTCTGCAGCAGCAGAATGTGTAACACTTCAAGCTGCAGCAGGTTTTAACATTCATTTATTTCCAACAGGTCAAGGTAATATTGTTGGTAATCCAATTGAACCAGTTGTTAAACTAACTGCAAATCCATTAACTGTTAAAGGTATGGGTGAACATATTGATTGCGATGTTTCAAAAATATTAACTCGTGAAATGAATATGTCTCAAGCAGGAGATGAATTAATTAAAACTACTCTAAGAGTAGCAAATGGAAGATTAACTTGTGCTGAAGCTTTAGGTCATAAAGAATTTGTGATGACTAAACTTTACAGAAGTGCTTAATCAAATCTAACTTTAATGAATTACAAACAATACCTGGTAGTAATACCTGGTATTGTTTTAGCATTTGTTCTCTATACACTTTCCCAAGGTTTTAATAACATTATTGGCATTGAGCTTTTGGGTTATGATAAAAGCCCAATATCTACAGCAATGATTGCTATTTTAATTGGTATGTTTTTTGGAAACATATTTCAAATGAGAGACAACTTTGTAAAAGGTTTAGATTTTACACAAAAATATATCCTAAAACTTGGAATAATATGTCTTGGTATTCAATTGAAACCATTTGAGTTTTTAGAATTTGGTACAGTGGCGATACCACTAATTATTATTTGTATAGTCAGTGTTTTAATAGTTGTAAAACTTTTGGTTAGAAAATTTAAGATACCAACAAGGATGGCTTATCTTATATCAATTGGTGGAACTGTTTGTGGTACAACGGCTATAATGGCAACAGCACCTGTGATTGGAGCAAAAAAAAATGAGATTTCTTATGCAATTGCAAACATCACATTATTTGGAATTTTATCAATGCTTATATATCCTTACTTCGCAAATTATTATTTTGATGCTGAGCCTTTATTTATTGGGCTATTTTTAGGAACATCTATACACGAAACATCACAAGTAGCTGCTGCTGGTCTTATTTATGATCAACAATTCAATAGCCCGGAGACATTAAACGTAGCAACGGTTACAAAGTTAATAAGAAATACCTTTCTTGTTATTATGATCCCTTTATTTGCGTTTTTATACAACAGAAGTAATACTGTTAAAAAAGATTATTCTATAATAGCTATATTTCCTTATTTTGTTTTGGGTTTTGTAGGTATGATAATTTTTAGAAATGTTGGAGACCAATTTTTTTTAAGTACAAATAATGATTTATGGCTTGATACAATAACAGCAATTAAATCCTCTTCAAAAATATTTTTAACGATGGCAATGGCAGCAATAGGACTATCTACTAATTTAAAAGAATTAAAAAGTATGGGTTACAAACCATTTTTAGTTGGATTTATTGGGATGGCAACAGTTGGTGTTGTTAGTATTATATCTATTGAATTTTATATCAATTTTCTAAGTTAAGACTTAAGTAAAATTTTTTTCTTAAAATTAGAAAAAAACTTTCTAATAAAAGCTGCACCCACACCTAAAAGAATAGCAAACATAATTGAAAATAATCCATAAAAGAATGGCATATCGTTTGAAAATTCTTTAATAAATTTTGAGAAAAAGTTTAAATCTGAATTAGATACACTTGATATCTCTACAATAGATTCTTCAGCAAAAAAAGTTTCGTAGGCAATTGCTATACCAACTATTAATAGTAAGATAGCTAATAACGCTCTTAGTCCTGAGCTGTCAATTTTTTCACCTAGTTTTTGTCCAATTTGAACACCAATAATAGACCCCACGACTAACATCGCTACTAACAATAGATCTATTGAACCATAATTAAATGAGTGCAAAAATGTTACAATGACACTTACAAAAATAGTTACAAACAAGGATGTTCCTGGAACTAGTCTTGTCGGCATCTTTATAATATAAATCATCGCTGGTACTAAAATAAAAGCACCTCCTATTCCCATTATAGCAGCTATAAAACCGACTAATAAACCAATTAAAATTGGAGTAAAAATACTTTCATATAATTTTGATTTTGGAAATCTCATTCTTAGCGGAAGTCCATGTATCCAATAATGAACATGTAATTTTTTTTTAATTACAATATTTCTTTTAGCCCTATCTATCTCCCTAAGACTTTCGACAAGCATTAATGTTCCTATTATTGCAAGTATATACATATAAGCTAATGAAATTACTGTATCTATTTTTCCTAAATCTTTAAAATATGTGAAAGTTAAAATTCCTAATGATGTTCCTATTGTTCCACCAATAACAATCATAAATCCCATTTTGTAATCTAAAGTATTTTTTAAATAATGAGTTGTAGATCCTGAGACAGATGTGGCTAAAATATTGTTAGCTTCATTTGCAACAGCATATGCTGGCGGTACGCCTAAAAAAATTAAGAATGGAGTCATTAAGAAACCTCCACCAACTCCAAACAATCCTGAAAGAATTCCAACTATAGCACTTAATAAAAGTATCTCGATTGGATTAACAAAAACTTGTGCTATTGGTAAAAATACTTCCATAAAAAAAATTAACTTTATCTAAAAAAAGCTTAGCTAAATGTGATAAAAGTTCCAACTAAAATAACACCCCAATAAGCTGCAAGGCTCATAAATATACCTGTTTTTATCAAAACAGTTTTTAACTCAATAATCTTATTTATGATTTTTATGTTTGAAAGTTGCATTAACTGCGTCATTACACCCGTACAAATATTTGTCAAACATTATTCTTAATTTTTAGATTATTTATTTTTTATTAATAAATGGTTGCTCCAAAGACTTTTACTACGCCATCTTCTTCACCTAAAACAAGTCTACCAAGAAATTCTCCTGAGATTTCTTTATTGGTCTGTTTGATTAAGACAGTGACATGAACTCCTCTTCTAAGACAGCCAAATGGATCGAATGTTTCTTTTAAATTAGTTATTATTTTATTGTTAGCCCATTGCTTACCAAGTTCTACTTCATTGGCTCCAAACAACATTTGAGTTGAAAAATCTTTGGTAAAACCACCATAATCTTTCAAATTTGATGATTTAACCAAATTATCCCAGATAGGTTTGGCTATTTGATAAACCTCATCGTCTGTCTTTGACAATATATCCATTAAGTTGACCTGATATTTTATTAAGAAGCTTTTTTCTTCTCGTTCTCATCCACTATATGGTAGACAGGAACTTTCTCCATACTAAACTTACCAGTTTTAGGGTCTCGTCTTGAAACTGTTAAACAATGCCAGTTGTCATCATCAAGTTTCATATGATCTCCTCTATAATAATAGCCTGGCCATCTAGTTTCTTCTCTAAACATAGTATGTTCTGTTACACACTGAGAAGTTAAAGCTCTGTGTTTAAGCTCCCAAGCTCTCATTAATTGGTGATAATCTTCGGCTCCAACATTTTCAAGATCTTCCTCTAACCAAGCTAAAAGTTCTAAACCTCTTTTTAGCATGTTAGCATTGGTCATGTAATTTGTTGCTATTCCACCTACATATTCATCCATAATTCTCTGAAGACGTTGTAAACCTTGAATTGGTGAAATATAACTTGGAGAAACCGTTCCCCCAGTAATTTCATTTTGAGCGACTGTATATGTTTCAAGTGGTTTATAAACTTTAGCTTTAAAATCTTCGCATTGTTTATCAGTTACTTTTAAACCTTCGGCTTTTTTATCTTCAATATATTTAACTGCAGCTTTTGCAGCTAGTCTACCTTCGGTAAATGAACCTGATGAAAATTTGTGAGCACTTCCACCAACAGTATCACCTGCTCCAAACAATCCATCAATTGTAAGCATTCTGTTATATCCCCAGAAATATTCTGGTGGGGATAAATCTTCAGGACCACTTACCCAAGCTCCTGAACATGTAGCATGAGAACCCATTACATATGGTTCGGATGTGGTTAATTCTGGATTTGTATATTTTGGATCAATATTTTGAGATGCCCAAACAACTGCTTGACCAACTGTCATACCTAAGAAATTTTCCCAACCAACAGTTTCTAAATGAGGGTCTTGGAAAGCTTCAGTAGTAACCATGTGAATTGGTCCGCCACCAGCCATCGTTTCTTGAATAAAAGCATGATTTCTTAAACAAGTTGGAGTTGGATGATGATCAATATATTCACCCACAAGCTCTTTGGTTTGATCGTACCATTTTTTCTCATAGTTTTCACCATTAGCATTTTGGGTATAAGTTTTTAAGTGTAAGAAATATGCCCCAACAGGACCATATCCATCTTTAAATCTACATAACACAATTCTATTTTCCATTTGTGTCATTTTTGCTCCAGCAGCAATCGGTAATGCATAAGCTGAACCATTACTCCAAGGGGCATACCAAGTTCTTCCCATTCCTTCACCAACTGCTCTTGGTTTGAAAATGTGAGAAGCACCACCAGCTGCAACTATAACAGCTTTTGCTCTAAATACATGGAAGTCACCAGTTCTCATATTAAATCCAACAGCACCACCCACTCTATTTTCTTGAGACTCATCCATAAGTAGATGAGTGATCATAATTCTAT
>Ga0233444_10006005_pt1 | contig 10979 bp, 21 predicted proteins | sample SI_124_October20_6_FD_182792 | JGI IMG/M metagenome (GOLD analysis project Ga0233444, IMG submission 182792) | Seawater microbial communities from Saanich Inlet, British Columbia, Canada - SI_124_October2016_10_MG | ecosystem: Environmental > Aquatic > Marine > Inlet | place: Canada: British...
CAGTATTGGAGGAACATGCATCTGCCTATTTCGACGGATATGTCAGCCCCTTCATGCAATACACTGCAACTTGCACGGATCCTGGATTACCTGCAATTGTCCACGGGGACGGCACCTCTAGGGTACAGACAGTTTCTGCTAATCAAAGCGTGGGCTTTAGAAAACTGTTAGAACGTTGGTATGAGGAAACTGGATGCCCTATACTACTGAACACAAGTCTCAACATCAAAGGCAAGCCTATGGTTAATACTGTAGAGGATGCAGTAGAATTTGAAGAACACTATGGAGTAAAGGTATGCACGGCTGCTGCAACAACGTAATACAAACAGAAAACAAACAAATAATTGAGTTTGACAATCACAAGTTTTGTGTTATAATAAGATATTGTAAGACATGTGGACAAGTAAAAGCGCAATCACATATAACGGAAGCAAAGAATGGCAACTAGACAAAACACAGACTATGGATATGATATACAAAAAGTATATCTAGAAATGATGATGAGCGATGCTGAGAGCTTTGTACGCTGTCAAGCTGTGTTTGATCCAGATAGTTTTGATAGAAGACTAAAGGCTCCGGCAGAGTTTTTAAACAATTATGTTATGGAACATAATGCATTGCCTACGCTCGATATGATTAATGCAGCAACTGATGTACAATTAAAAGACGTAGGCGAACTGCAAGAGAATCATTACGATTGGTTGATGCAAGAGTTTGAAACATTTAGTAAACACAAAGCACTAGAAGCGGCAATCCTAAAGAGTGCTGACTTGTTAGAGAATGGCGACTATGGTGCATGTGAAGACTTAGTTAAGAAGGCTGTACAGATAGGTTTGCAAAAAGACTTAGGTACAAACTATTATGCTGATCCAAGAGCTAGACTAGAAGGCATTAAGAGTACAAACGGACAGGTAAGCACAGGCTGGCCAGCTATGGATAAGAAACTGTTTGGTGGCTTCAACAGAGGCGAGCTGAATATCTTTGCAGGTGGCTCGGGTGCAGGTAAGAGTTTGTTCCTTGCTAACATTGGTGTTAACATGGCTGAGAAAGGCTTGAACGTAATCTACTTGACACTAGAGCTTGCAGAGAGTCTAGTTAGTATGAGACTTGATAGTATGACTACTGGCATTCCGAGTCGTGATGTGTTTAAGAGCATTGACGATGTCGAGATGAAAGTTAAGATGATCGGCAAAAAGTCAGGTGCGTTCCAGGTCAAGTATATGCCATCGGGCAAGACAGCAAACGATGTACGTTCATACATCAAAGAGTATGAAATTAAAACTGGCAAGAAGGTAGACGTGCTACTGATTGACTACTTAGACTTGTTAATGCCAGCAAGCACAAAGGTAAGTGCAGAGAACTTGTTTATCAAAGACAAGTACGTATCGGAAGAGCTACGTAACCTAGCAATGGAATTGAACACAGTGTTTGTTACAGCGGCACAGTTGAACCGTGGTGCTGTTGAAGAAATTGAATTTGATCACTCGCATATCTCAGGTGGACTTAGTAAGATCCAGACTGCGGATAACGTGTTTGGTATCTTTACAAGTAGAGCAATGCGTGAACGTGGACGCTATCAACTACAGCTGATGAAGACACGTAACAGTAGTGGCGTAGGACAAAAGATTGATCTAGGATTTAACTTAGACACACTACGCATTGAAGACTTAGGTGAAGAAGATGAACAAACAACAACAGGATCTCAAACTGGATCATCGTTACTGAATAATTTAAAACGTGGCGGCGGCACAACTACACCGGTAGATACAGTAAGTGAAAATCCTAGTGAAGGCGGCAATGTAGGTAAAATTAAAGCAGAAACAAATAGTACACAATTAAGAAACTTTCTAAATAATTTAGGAGATTAAAATGATCTGGATGGAATATAACATCAATCAAGCTGGTGACAATTTTCGTATCGAAGGCGATTGGCACGGTGAAGTTATGGGACTAGACAGACAAGGTAATCCTGGTAATAAAGATCGTCCGTTGTATCAACCCGGCGATGTGTTTATAGTTAATCAAGACGGATGGTTAGTTAAGACTGACGAAGTTAATGCACTACTGTTAAAACATGAGTCAAAAAAATGAGATACTATCTAGGACAGTGTGAATACAAATGGACACACGCTGATTCCGAGATGGAACATTTATGGATACGTCGAGAACTAGGTGACGAATTATATAAAACTGTAGAGTCTAACAATTGGGAATGGCAACTACTTCGCACTAGTTCAACATCGTTACCCGGAGATATCTACTGCCGCTGTGACATATATGTAGAGATACCAGACTCTAAACAAGCGACATACTTTATACTCAAATTTACACAAGCTAAGTTAGTGGAGAAATTAAATAATGTATGAGCACGAGATTTTTTATAGGAAACTTTAAAGCAGGTCTAGGATTACGAAACCTAGTAAGCGATAGAATTGATTTAAAACTAATTCGTGTTTACTTTGATGGTGAGATTGTAGATAGCATAGAAAAGTATGCAGATAGAATATGGACTACAAGATCTAATCAGTATCCGCCATCTGATAATATTAGTTTGTTTTGCGAAATTGACAATGACAAATATGCAAACTGGTTTCTTTTAAAATATCCTAACATAGAAATAAAAGATGAATATAGTTAAAATCAAAAGACAGCAACCTAATGTAATGGTAGTTACCTGGGTAATCAATAATATATGTGATCGAAGTTGTAGTTACTGTCCTGCTAGTTTGCACAACGGTAGTAATCATCATTATGACTGGGAACTAGCAAAACAATTTTGGCAACAACTTGTTACAAAATATGAAAACATACACGTTAGTATAGCAGGTGGCGAGCCTAGTCTTAGTCCACATTTGCCCGAAGCAATTGACATTATACATGATAGTAACAATAGTGTAGGCATTACTAGTAATCTCACAAGAACAGAACGATACTTTAAAAAGATAGCACCTAAGCTTAGTTACCTAGCTGCTAGTTATCATCCGAGTTCACCTGATGAAAAATTTGTAGACAAAGCACATACAGTAAGTGAACTTACTCCTACTACCGCTAGAATAATGATGGACAGTCGTCACTGGGATCATAGTGTAGATGTATATGAACGGCTAACACAAGTGCCTCAACTGAGAGTCGAACCTGTACGCATACTAGATTGGGAAGGCGGACGTAATCCACATGTGTATTCAAAAGAACAAGAACAATGGTTATCTACTGCACAAGATCATATACCCAACAAACAACCTTCTGCATACAAAGCAAACTTTGAAGTAGATTATCTTGACACTACAGGCACAGCGTTAGATACAAACGCTAACCAACAGATACTGCAAGGTGCTACTAACTATCAAGGATGGAGTTGCAGCTTAGGATTAGAAAGTCTTTTCATAAAAGAATCAGGAGCTATTCGTAAAGCAAATTGTCATCAAGGCAGTATAATAGGAAACATAAATCGTCCACATAGAATACAATGGCCTACTGCACCTGAAGTGTGTGAACAAAGTTTATGCCATTGTGTAACTGATATTATGATGACTAAGGAACAGCTATGAGCAATAGTACAAGACTATTTTTTACGCACGGATGTAGTCATACCAGCGGTGCAGAACTTCCAGGTGATACAGGGGACGGCTTAGTACGCAAGCACAGTTGGGCTAATCAAGTAGCTCACAACCTAGGATTTATTCCGCATAACATTGTAAATCAAGCAGTGCCTTGTAGTTCAAATGATCTTATCACAAGACAAACCATAGAATGGTGCAGCAAGAATCACTCAACTAATCCGTTTGTGCTTGTAAATTTTACAGGTCCAGATAGAATATTCATGCGTTCCCCTAGACAAGAACGGCGCAATCCACAAGGAGTCATACGTCTAACTCCGGGCTGTTTGTCAAAGCCTCCTCGAGAAGCTGCACCTGAACTAGTAAGAATGTACAAAGAACTACTGTATACAGAATGGGGCGAATGGCCTACACAACAAACTAGACTGTTAGAAAGCACACTACTGTTGACCACAGTGCTGGACAGTTGGAATCTTGAATATCTCATCACTAGTACTATAACACCTTTGGACACCTACTGGACAACCAAAAGTGAACCACAAGCAACACTAAGACGTTTGGTACAGTCACCTAGAGTATATAGAATGTTCGAACAGCCCGACGGCATATACTATCAACAGTGCGGTGCAAAGTTTCCAGATGAAGTAGCACCTGGACTACACATAGGTCCGCAAGGACAAGCATGGTGGGCAGAACGCATCACTGAATATCTCGTTGCTAATCAGTTGGCCAGCGTCTAACATCAATAGCACGACGAGGAGTGTAGAAGTCGTAACGAACTTCGTTGTTTTGATTGCCTCCTAGTATGATCCAATATTCTCGACCGTTGTGTGTTTGTGTTTCAACATAGAATCCAACATGTCCTTGCCAGCCTTGTGTGCCTCGGGGAAACACCACAACATCTCCACGCTGTATGTCTTGATGATGCACACGTTCTCCCCAGTACAAAAAACTTCTTGCCATTAGCGGAGGATATTGACGTTGATCGTTTAGTGTAGGTATGCCATCTATTTCTAGTACAGCATTAACAAACGCTGCACACCATTCTGTACGCACAGGATCTACATCTAATAGTTGTTTAAGTTCAGCTCTGTGCGCACGTTCTTCTAGTCCTATATAAGGTTGGGCAGTAATAACACTATCACTAGCAGTTGTAGAACATGCACACGCTAGTAGAACTAAACACAAGGAAATAACTTTATTCATAAACTTACTTAGCCAAACAAGCGCGAAGCGCCCTGCGCCAGATCCTAGCAGCCGCGAAGCGGTAAACGCTTTTAAAAAAATTTTAAAACAGCGTTTACACAGCGCAAATATATTTACTCACTAACAACGTATAACACCGTGCATATAAAAACAAAAATCACACTATCTATACGACACACCCCGCAAATGCATACGACAGGCACCTTAAATGGCGATTACGAATTTAAAGGTATTTTAGGAGTAAAACTACGGCTACTAGATAGATACAACAGTGCTAATAATCTTGAACGATCACTTTCAAACACTAGTTCACTAGCACTAGTTTGATAACACTCTATTTGATGTTGTGTGTATAGTTCTACTGTTGCACAGTATGTTATTGACTCTTTGAGTGTTTGTGTTCTAGGTTCTGGATCGTAAACAAGTTTTAGAGTATACATTGAGTTTCCTAGTGTTGCATACAGTGTGTCAGCTAGTTTGCTGTTGTTATAGCTACTATGTGCTATTGATAGATAGACTGTTCAAACTGTGAGTAATCACTGTACGCATTGTATATATCACTTTGGTTAGCACAGTTAAGAGGTTCTTGTTTATACACACATAGATGTACTGTCGTACATGCGTTTCGCTACACGCTCTACGCACAGTAGCTACGCTAGTCCGAAAAGGGTTCTGCAGGATAAAAAAAATTGCTGCGCAGTTTTCTTAGGTGAAGTACTTACAGAAGTGAGGTGGTGATTTCTACCCACTACATTTTAAAAAGCGCCATTAACGCTAACTAAGTGTTTGTAATCATTTGCTTTTATATACCCCGACCCCTGGGAAATTTTTTTTTCGAAAAGATTTTTTCTTTTATAGTTAAGAAAAAAGGTATAATGTATCGCTACACTATACCCCTCTCCCCAACACAAATAATTTGTAGCGTTATGCTCCTACGTGCAATGGTGTTAGAAGTGTAGCTGTTACCTTCCATGTAGTAGCGCTCTTGCTGTCCTTTACTAGCACAGTCTTAGGGTTGACCTTGCGTACTGTGCCAGTGACTGTGCCACCGCGTGAGTCGAAGCTTACTACATCTCCTACCAACAGCTTGCGTGTGACTGTGCGAGCAATGTATGTTCGCTGGCTCTTGACAGCTGCAATCACTCTATTAAGTTCATCATTGTCCATGCGCTGGATTTGATCTAGTACTGTATTAATCATTGTCATAGTGTATTCCCTCTATGTTTGTTTGCCCTATACAAATATTATAACATCTATTTGATGTGTGTCAACCTTTTTAGAATACTATGTCTAGTTCACGCTCTACAATGTAGGCTGGCTTGTTAGGGTTTGCTCTTAGCTCTGTTGGAATGTTTGAGCCCATGAACACATATGGTTTCTTGTAGGTACCGATCTCAATGTCAGTGTAGTGTGAACGGTGGAAGTAGTCTGTCATTGCGTCATCATTGTTGAAGTACTTGGCACCTTTCATTGCGTCTAGTAGTTCATTAAGGAAGTCACGTGCGATGCCTGAGTAGTGTGCATCAATGTGATACACGTTGACATCAATGTAGTTGCTGTAGGGTTGCGCATAGTCTTGAAAGTCAATGCGTCCTGAGCGTACTTTGACAACCAGTGTTGAATGATTGCGTACTGCAATGGTAGCCTTCATGTCGTACTTTTTAAGCACGGCTTTGATAGCTGGTGTTAGTTCTTTTTTATCTGCTTGTGATACATATGCCATTGTGTTTTGCCCTCTTACAATGTTTAACTTATACTAACAGTATACGACATACGCCGTATGCTGTCAACCTTTTTCTAGTAGAATTCTTCTACCACAGGAGTGTTCAACCAGTTGTTCAAACAGTATGCTTCCAGCTCTTTGATCACTCGACCATAGAACTGATACTTGCGCTCTGCTTCAGCGTGGCTTATCTCTCCATCACAGTGTAGGTTCTCAGGTGACAAGTCTCTGTCCAGTCTACGTGCAATAGTGTCCACACTCTTCTGGCTAAGTGGAAAGGTGATGTTGGTGCCATAGAAGCCACCGAACATCAAGTTTTCGTTTATATAGTTGTTGAGGTTTTTCATATTAGGCCTCACACACTGCTAGGACACCTGGATTGATCCATTCGGCATACAAGCCGTTCTTGTCCAGGATGTTGTTGATACGATTGCTTACACCCATCAAGTAGCCAGTTGAGTCACCGTCTGTCATCATGTAGTAGTCAGCCCAGGTGTAGTGCTCATTGTCTTCTGCACTAATACGGAATGAATCTTCGCCGTGGTATCCACCTTCAAGTGTTGGCGCACCGATCTTGTTCAGTGCAGTGTATGCTGTTCTTAAATTGCGTTTCATGTAAAAGCCCTCTTACATTGTTTTGTTTATACTAATATTGTAACATCTATTTGATGTGTGTCAACCTTTTTAGAAGAATAATAATGAGAAACTTAATCCCATGATCAACACGATGTTTAAGAAGTCGCCTAGTAGATCTTTCCATGTTTGACCTAACCATGCTTCGTATGCTATGCGTAATATGTTCATTGTATTGCCCTCAATGTTTGTTTATGTTATGCAACTATTGTAGCATGTCTTGCGCCAGGTGTCAACCGATATTTGTTTCTTTTAGAGATTGCATATCGTGCTGTCAACTGATCTTCTTCACTCCACTTGTTGAAATTGTCACTCATGTCAAATACACTTGTGCCGGCGCCTTCTAGTCTCCATGCTAGACTACTTGCTCGATTGGCAATCTCATCATTAGGATCTACTTCGGCTACATTGCGAAGGTATTGCATCATTGTTTGGATATCACTTACTTTGAGTTTCATGTGGAGGAACCTTTTCTGCTGTATATGTTTCGCCTGCGATGGCACTGTCTTTTAGAATCGCCGCAGCGTCTTCTAGTCTAGTGACTGCTGCAATAACTTCGTTTTTTGAGTTTCTTATGTAATACACTTGTATTCCTTCTATAGTGCCCTTGTACATATACTATAACATCGATCAAAAGACTTGTCAACCAAAAAAAAGCCCCCGTAAGGATGAGGGCGGTCCTACGGGGGCATGTTGGGATGGAGCGTGAGGGCATAGCTCTTCCCATGTGCAGCAATCGGATGAGGGCGGTCCTCATGCTGCTATGAACACTGTTCAGCGGAGCGTCATGCTCAACGCATCACAGTGTTTTCAGCATAGCTCTCCCAACGTTGGGGAAATGCTACGGCTAAGTCGGCGACTTTCAAAATTGTACGTAAGCTGAGCTCACGCAGTCGCTTCTTGTTAATATCAACAAAGTCAACAATCTCTTCTTTGACTTCGTCTGTTAGTTTATACTGATCGAGCATGCCGTCTTGTATCACTTGTTTAATACGTAACATCTTATCACGCTCTGTGTCAATGGTCAAGTCCATGTAGTGACAACGGCTCTCTAGTGCTGAAAGGTGCTCACGTAGTTTGCCTTTGACTTTGTCGAACTTCAAGTTGGTAATAAAGATAGCACTAGCTTCGAACTTGAAACTGTCTGGCACACCTTCATTGCGCAGTTTGAATGAATCAGTGTTCCAGTGGATGCGTCTTACCTTCTTCGAGTCTAGGGCTGCTTTGAGGATATTCAAGCTTAGGTCATCTGCAAAGATTGAATCACAGTCATCGAACACAACGACACTGCCCGGAGCGCTCATCTTGTACAGCTTGCAGTAGAGTCCGATTGGGCTCATTGCGCCTTTGACTACTTCGTACTTGCGTTCTCCTCCTAGTGTTTCTAGAGTCTTGTATCGATCTAGTACTTGTTCTACACCATGGCTTTTACCTACGCCCGGAGGACCTGAAACGATCATTGCTCGTACATCACCCTTCTTAACAGCTTTGGTCATGTCTTGCAACATGTCAAAGCGAGTGCGGATGCGCTCTATGATCTCTCCATCTGACTCTTCTCGTTCAGTTGTTTTTACTTCTGATCCGACAAGCTCGTAGTCCTCCGGGCCACCGCAATTGATCTTAATATTACGGTCTGGGAATCCATTTACAGCAGACCCATCTACTGTTACATAACCTCCTTTGGCACCTACTTTAAATTGTTCTACTAGTGGAAACACAAGTCCTGACATGCTAGTGTCATTGCCTCTAATTTTGTAAGTACCTTCGATAATTCTAACGTTTTGCATTTTGTGCCCTCATTTGCTAACTTAATATTAATATAACATCAATAATAGCATTGTCAACCAAAAAGAAACTTTAATATTTGCCAGATGATCCAAATACCAAAAGCAAATCCGGACCAGAAGATGATCTGAGTAACCGTCTGTCTAATGAAGCCGATCTCTTCGTTACATTCTGGGCAGCGTGGAGCCAACCACCATTTACGACTGAAACATTCTGGACACATAGCCATTAGTCTAACTCCTCTTGTGGCAAGTATGCGATCAACACATCCTTGGGAACACTTTGCAGCATCTCGTAGAGTGCCGTCAGATCATTTAACGGATCATTAACATCATATTCGATCTGCTCGCATACCTTGTCCCAAATATCCATTACTCTGCTACCTCCCAATCTATCTCACGTCCTTCTGCGAACAACATCAATTCTGTTGCCAACATACGTGCCTGGTGCTTTGTCAAGCTCAAGTGGTTGAAGAACTTTGATGCTCCCTCAGCTTCACCTTTGGGTTTGCGTTGAGTGACCTGTATGCAAGTCATTCGATCCTTACCACCCCAGAAGCGAGTCTGAGTCAATTCGTTCTGCGCTTCACAGTCTGGTACGTTTCTAAGTTCTGTTGACATTTGGATTGCCCTCCGTTTGTTCTAACTATACATACAGTATATGATCACTCGCCCTAGTTGTCAACCAAAAAGTTAACAGGAGGAATACTTTTTTGACCGAGGGCACAATCGCCATTTCCTCTACTCCTGCTATTCAAATACTTTTGGCGACCCCTGGAGGATTCGAACCCCCGGCCTAGTGCTTAGAAGGCACTTGCTCTATCCAGCTGAGCTAAGGAGTCAGCAAAAGTATTTGGTACCCGCGGCCGGACTCGAACCGGCACGCCTTGAAGGCCACAGATTTTAAGTCTGTTATGTCTACCATTCCATCACGCGGGCTTTGGTGGGCGATGTAGGACTCGAACCTACAACCACTCCGTTATGAGCGGAGGGCTCTAACCAATTGAGCTAATCGCCCGCTCTAGACTAATAGTCTTTTATATTATAAGCCTCTTTGTAATTGCGATCCATGTCGCTGCTGCCGCTGCGGTATCCAAAGATGAATCCGATTATTCCACCACAGATTGCGATGCATAGTGAGATTAAAATAGTTTCCATATTAGGCTCCATCATCCATTTCAAATGTTTCATATCGCTTGTCAAGAATTCTAGTAACTCCTGCAAACATTTCATATTGACGTTCTGCTTCATCTTGTGCGTCAATCAAACGTGCATTCCACTTGTTGAGGATGTCTTCGAACGCTGTGGTATCGCTACCAAACGCATCGATGTCTTTCAAGTCTTCTACAATTTCAAACAAGTCGTTCATTAGTTGTTTCCCTCTTTGCCAACTTATACAATTACTATACTACCAGTTGAACCTATTGTCAACCCCTTTTTTAGAATAATTTCTGTGACGCTTGATGTTCCACTTCTCTATCACAGGCAAGCCGAACTCGTCTTCGTCTACCACTATGTAGGCAACAGTCTTCTTCACAGTGCCATAACGGTAGCCTTGAGCGTGGACAACATCACCTATCCATATCTTGTGCAGGCAGTCTTCGTTGACATTGTTGAGTGGATCATCGTTGATTGAGTATTCAAACGGGTTGCCGTATTGTTTCTCATCAAAACATCCTATTGGATCTACAGTGTGAGTGAAGTATGCCATGTGCGCCTCTTGTGTTGTTGCCCTATACATATACTATAGCACAGGACAACACCATTGTCAACCATTATTATTCAGAAACTTCCTCTTCTTCTTCCTCATACCCTGCGAGCTGTTCGTCTAAGGCAAACTCATCTACAAGGTATTCAGGGATGTTGTCACGGATGTTATCGCTGGTGAAGTCTGAATACTCATAGTGATCATCAGCACCTTCTGAGTCCCAACAACCTACGAAGCACATGCCTGACTCTTCATACATCAACTGAATATAACATGAGTCCCAGTCATCTGCAAGGGCTTGGAAAGCATCAATGGGTGGGCTCCATGCTGATTGAAACCAACCTTCGATAGTGCTAGTGCCATCACCG
>Ga0233444_10006012_pt1 | contig 10970 bp, 11 predicted proteins | sample SI_124_October20_6_FD_182792 | JGI IMG/M metagenome (GOLD analysis project Ga0233444, IMG submission 182792) | Seawater microbial communities from Saanich Inlet, British Columbia, Canada - SI_124_October2016_10_MG | ecosystem: Environmental > Aquatic > Marine > Inlet | place: Canada: British...
ACGCCAGTATTTTTTGAGCGCGCTGGTGGTGCCTACATGCACGATGCCGATAACAAGCGTTATGTTGACTATGTACTCTCTTGGGGGCCAATGTTATTAGGCCACAATCACCCAGAGGTTGTTGATGCCATTAAAACCCAATTAGACAAAGCTACTTCATTTGGCACCCCCACAGAATTAGAAATCAAATTGGCCGACAAAATCTGCTCGATAGTTCCGGGCATGGACATGGTGCGCATGGTTAATTCCGGCACTGAAGCTACCATGAGTGCTATTCGCTTAGCGCGCGGCTTTACCGGTAGAGATAAAATTGTAAAGTTTGAAGGCTGTTATCACGGCCACTCAGACTCATTGTTGGTAAAAGCCGGCTCTGGCGCCTTAACACTTGGTGTTCCTAGCTCACCGGGTGTTCCCGATGGGCTTGCCGATCATACTATTACCCTGTCATACAATAATATTGAACAGGTGAATCAGGTGTTTTCGGAGATAGGCGAGCAGATAGCCTGCGTTATTTTTGAACCAGTTGTAGGTAATATGAACTGCGTACCTCCCATTGAGGGCTTTCTTGAATGCCTGCGCGAATGCTGCACAAACAGTGGCGCACTACTTATTGCCGACGAGGTAATGACCGGCTTTAGAATTAGCCAAACTGGTGCTGTAGGGCACTACAATCTCGACGCCGATCTTATATGTTTAGGCAAGGTAATTGGCGGCGGCATGCCGGTAGGCGCCTTTGGCGGCAAACGAGAAATAATGGAATATATCGCTCCTTTGGGCCCGGTTTATCAAGCGGGGACATTATCTGGAAATCCAGTGGCGATGGCAGCGGGCTTAAAAACCCTAGAGCTGGTATCTGCGGATGGTTTTTTAGACCCCGTTATTGAGCGTACTGATCGATTAGTTAAGGGCTTGGTTGAAAGAGCCACTCAAGCTGGTATTCCTATGACCAGCAACCATGTAGGCACAATGTGGGGCTTTTTCTTTAGCGAAGAGGAACGTATCACTCACTATCAACAGGTAATGGCTTGTGATACTGAGCGCTTTGCTAAGTTTTTCCATCATATGCTCGATGAGGGTGTTTACTTGGCACCGGCCTCTTATGAAGCTAGCTTTATGTCTGCGGCTCACACTGATGAGGATATTGAATTTACCTTGGATGCTGCAGAGAGGTCGTTCAACAAACTTTAATTTATACTGAGACTACAAAAAGTCCAACAATGCAAACAATCCCTAGGGTCCAAACTATGGATCTTAGAGTTGCCCAGTCCATTAGATAACAGAGCGCATAGAGCGCTCTGGATGCAATAAATAGTACGGCTGCAAGGTCAATATAGGCTTGCTCAGCCCCTGCCACATGCGCAACTAGAATCGCAGCTACATAGGCAGGTAGGATTTCAAAGCTATTTTTTTCCGCCCACAACGCCCTCTGGCTAACGCCCTGAAGGTTTCCCAGGCCGGATCTTGGCGCATTGTTATTGTAGTTGCCATTAGATGCTAAGGCGCTTTTTTTGATAACGGCCATTAACCAAGGAAAGGCAATTGCAGCTAATAATGTCCAAAATGCAATGGTCATAAGGTTCTCCACGTCCATTTTGCGTATAATACGCAGACTTATTACACTTAGACCAAAAAATGCTAACACAATCGGAGCGATTATGAGCTTAAAAAGCAGCCGCGGCCCCTTCCCTTACACGCGAATGCGCCGCAATCGTAGCGAGGAGTTTTCTCGCCGCCTTAATAGCGAAACTCAGCTCAATGTTAATGATCTGATTCTGCCTTTATTTGTGATTGAAGGTAATAATGCGTCACAGGCGGTTGACTCAATGCCTGGGGTAAATCGCCTATCTATTGATCTTCTAGTAAAACAAGCAGAACGAGCTTTTAAGCTTGGCATACCCGCTGTTGCGCTTTTTCCTGTGGTTGGTGATAACAAAAAATCTTTGCTCGCAGAAGAAGCCTACAATCCTGATGGCTTGGCTCAAAGAGCAGTCAAGGCCATCAAAGCGGCTGTGCCTAAACTCGGCGTTATTACTGACGTTGCCCTGGATCCATTTACCACCCATGGCCAAGACGGTATTATCGATGCAGATACAAAGTATGTTTTAAATGATGACAGTGTTGAGGTGATGGTCAAACAAGCAGTTTCACATGCTCAAGCTGGCGCAGACATAGTTGCTCCATCTGATATGATGGATGGTCGCATTGGCGCCATCCGTGAAGCGCTTGAAGATGAGGGTTTCCCTAACACCCAAATCATGGCCTATTCAGCAAAATATGCCTCTAGCTTTTATGGGCCTTTTCGCGATGCAGTAGGTTCTGCCTCAAATCTTGCGAGTGGTGACAAAAAAACCTACCAAATGAATCCCGCTAATAGTGATGAGGCTATTCACGAATGCGCTCTAGATTTAGATGAGGGCGCGGACATGATTATGGTTAAACCCGGCATGCCCTACTTAGACGTGGTGTGTCGAGTTAAAGATGAACTGAAAGCCCCTACTTTTGCCTATCAGGTCAGTGGTGAATATGCCATGATTTGTGCCGCCGCTGAAAAGGGTTGGCTTGATAGCGACCAAGCGGTAATGGAGTCATTACTGGCCTTTAAGCGTGCAGGCGCCGATGGCATTCTGACCTACTTTGCAGTGCAGGCTGCAACCATTTTGAATGGACAGTGAATTGCGACTAGATAAATATATCAGTAATGCTACCGACTTATCCCGCACCGAAGCCAAAAGGCTTATCAAATCGGGTGATGTCAGCATTGACGAAAAAGCTGCTACTAGCGGATCACAAAAAGTATCCACAGACCACAGCGTAACCATTAACGGCTCGCCAATTACTCTGTTGGTTGATCGCTATTTTATGATGAACAAGCCGGCCGGCGTTGTCTCTGCTACAAAAGATAATACCAACCCCACTGCTATCGACCTTATTTACGAGCATCGCAATCAAAAGCTACAGATTGCCGGCCGATTGGATATAGATACCACCGGTTTATTACTCATTACAGACGATGGCCAATGGAATCATATTGTTACTTCGCCTCGAACCGACTGTAAAAAAATCTATCTGGTTGAACTGCAAAACCCCGTGGGTGAAGATTATCAAAGAAAACTTGAAGCAGGTATTGCTCTTGAGGGTGAAAAACGTCGTTGTCTTCCAGCCACCATGGAGGTAATTGATGACCACCATATTCGACTGACGATTAGTGAAGGCAAATACCACCAGGTAAAACGCATGATGACATCTCTGGGCAATGAAGTGGTCAATCTACATCGCCTGAAAATTGGTGGTATTGAATTAGACCCTGAGTTGGAACCGGGCGATTACAGGCCCCTCACTGATGAAGAAATCGCATCCATTCAATGATTAGAGTCGTGGACAAATCGATTGATTTACTGATCAATCAGCTCACTGCAGCTACCGGTCATTGGCTTATTGTGGCTGATGAAAATTGGTCGCAAGCTATCTGGTCAACAATTCCTAAAAGCAGTCAGCGCACAATCACGGTGATCACTAATCGCTTTGATGTCGCTCAGGCAGTAAAACAGGCCGCATTAGGTTGCCAATTTTGTGACTTTGATTTTTCTGCACTTAACCCCGCCAGTTTTGACGGGGTGCTCTACCGCGTATCTAAAGAGCGTGCTACTAGTCATCATGTGATCAATCAGACCGTCAAAATACTCAAGCCCAGAGCGTCACTAGTACTGGCTGGTGAGAAAAATGATGGCCTAAAAAGCTATGTGAAACAGGCGGGAAAATTATTTTCAAATCCAGTTAATGCTGAAAAAAATGGCACAGCTTATATTGCCTCCTTAGCACTAAATGCCACTGAAAATGACCCGCTGAGTGATAAAAACTATCCGCAACTCAGATCGATTCAGTTAAGTGATAATTTATGCCTGCAATCGAAGCCGGGGATCTTTGGCTGGGATAAAATTGATCGCGGCAGTGCTTTTTTAATCGATCATCTGCCACAGTTTTTAAGCAGCTACAAAAATGCACCGCAGACATTACTCGACTTGGGCTGTGGTTATGGCTACATCGCCTTAAGTGCTAGTCAATATAGCTTTAATCGATTACTAGCGACCGACAATAATGCTGCAGCAATACTGGCTGCGCAGAACAATCTAGACTCCTTAACCAACATTGAGTCGAGCGTGCTGGCAACTGATGCTGGTGACGGCATAGACGAGCAGTTTGATACTATTTTATGTAACCCACCCTTTCATAGCGGGTTTTCTGTAGACGATCAGCTGGCTGTAAAATTTCTTAGCCAAACTCAGCGACTGCTTAATCGCAGTGGCCAAGCACTGTTTGTGGTTAATACCTTTATACCCCTAGAGCATAAAGCAAAGCCGTACTTTGAGCGGATTGATGTGGTGGCCAATAATGGTTCTTTTAAATTAATCAGTTTAAAGCACTAGTACTGCTTAGCTGATCAGCAACCATAACATCTAGGCCTATTTTTAATCACTCGATCGACAAGTGTATTACAACCCCATGGCCTGCTTTATAAGCTTATTTTTAATCGCCCCCAGCCCATTAATCGCTGACAAACCATAGTTACGCAGCAAGCGAAGTGTGGAATTGTGAGAGCCGAAGAGCCTCTTAAAGCCTTCCATTGCCGCCATGGTGGCTAAGTTTTCTGGCTTTCGCCGACGCTGATAGCGCTTTAATATTGTTAAATCACCTAAATCCACATCTCGGGCATAGGCCTCGGCTATCTCTTGAGCTAACACCTGAGCATCAGAAAATCCTAGATTAGCACCCTGCCCTGCAAGGGGGTGAATACTGTGCGCGGCATCACCAATTAGTGCTACCCTTGGCATCACATAATCAGTGGCATGGGATTGACGTAGCGGAATTATGAAGCGCGTTTGTGTTTTCAGCACTTCCCCCAAGCAGTATTCACTGGCTCGAGATAATTCCTTACAGAATTGTTTATCCTCGAGCGCCATTAATCGCTCGGCCTCTTTGGAATCTTGCGACCAAACAATAGAACAACTATGGCCATCGCCGACATTATTCAGCGGCAAAAACGCCAAGGGTCCGGTTGGCATAAAACGCTGCCACGCGGTTAATTGATTGGAATTTTCAGTTGTGATGGTAGTGACTATGGCATGCTGGCCATAATCCCACTGTTTTGTGGCAAATTGAAAATGCCCCCTAACGGCAGAATTAGCCCCATCGGCGGCAATCAAAAGCTGCGCCGACAACACTGATTGATTATCAAGCGTTAACCTTATAGCATCTTCTTGTAGCTGATAATCAACTACATTAGCCGGGCAAAATATCTCAACATTTGACTGCTGTTGCATATGCTCAGCAAGAGTAGACACTAAAACGGTATTTTCGACTATATGTCCTAGATTTGGCTGCTGAACCTGTTGGCAATTAAAGGTAATTCTTCCGGTACCCTCGGCATCCCACACATTCATCGCTTTGTAGGCACAGGAGCGCTTATCAACTATTTTATTCCAAATGCCTATTCGCTCAAAAATAGATCGGGTTTTTTCGGTGAGCGCAGCCACCCTTGGGTCGGTCTGACTGGCATCAAATTGCGGCGGTAGCTGTGACTCAATTAGGGCAATTTTCAGAGGTTTATCGCCATTTTTGGTTATCTGCGCCAAAAGACTTGCCGCGACTGAACCTACAGCGCCACCGCCAACGATAACAATATCAAACTCACGACAATCACCCATGATCAACTCCCGACTGTGCGGTTCCCATACCAAAATGGGCAAACTGATTGCGTAGGGTTGGCACTAAATCCATCATCAATAGCCCTGAGTTACGACCCAATGCAATTGCCGGGGATGTAAGACCAAATAATTTGCTCAGGTTATCGGTAAACATGAGGGTATTGCGTTGATCTTTGTCGCGTTGTCTCTGATAGTCAAGTAAAGGCTCTAGCGCCCCGATATCGGCCTTATTTGGCTGATCCTTTAAACACCGCGCTAGGCAATCTATATCGCGCAGTGACAGGTTAAACCCCTGCCCTGCGACAGGGTGAAGACTATGCGCTGCATTGCCAGCAACGACTAATCGACTTCGCACCTGTTCTTCGCTAGTGGTTAGGGCTAGCGGATAACTCACCCTTTCACCGACCTGTTTAAATGAACCTAATCGATGCCCGAAACCTGTCTGAAGCGCCTCGAGAAACGCCCCGTCATCCGCCGCCATTAATTGTGTTGCCTGTTCACTCGGCTGAGTCCATACCAGCGCACATCGGTGGCTATTTTTAAAATCTGTTAGCGGCAATAAAGCCATTGGGCCCTGATCAGTAAAGCGCTCATAGGCTACTTTATTATGTGCCTGATCTAGACAAATATTGGCAATAATTGCACTGTGGTCATAGGCCTTTCTATGCTGATTAATGCCTAACATCTTAGCGCAGGTCGAATCAGCACCATCAGCTACTATTAGTAATTGGCTGTTAATTTGTTGCAGTTGACCATTAACATCTATCTCAAGTTGCATTGACTCGGCTTTGGGGGTGATGGCGCTAATTGCTGTATTGCCCTGTAGGCAGACATCAGCCTCGGCGACCTGTTGCATAAGCACTGCGCCCAGCCAACTATTTTCTACTACATAGCCTAGTGCGTCGACACCTGCCTCCTCGGCTTCAAGACGAGTCATACCAAAATGACCACGATCACTGACATGAATAGATGAAATAGCTTGGGCATGCTGTTCAATTTTTTGCCAAATACCTAGCTGCTGAAAAATACAGCGGCTACTCCATGACAGCGCCGTTGATCGGGCATCAAAACTAGCGCTATATTCGGGAACAGTCTCGCCTGTGACGGATTGAGACTCTAGAACTAATATTTTCCAGCGCCGTTGCGCGGCTAATAACAACGCTAGACTGAGTCCAACCATACCGCCGCCAACAATGGTGATATCGAATTGATGATTAGTTTCAGCTAAGGGATTCATGCCATTAATTTCTCTATTTGATCGCGCTGTTTGGGCACGCCATCAGTCAGGACTTCATAACCATTTTTAGTCACTAGAATATTATCTTCAATACGAACACCTATGCCGCGCCACTTATTATCAACCGCAGAATTATCTGCCGAGATGTAGATACCCGGCTCTATGGTCAGCAGCATGCCGGCCTCATACACGCGCCACTGGTTATCGACTTTGTAATCTCCTACATCATGCACATCCATCCCAAGCCAGTGGCTAACGCTATGCATATAAAAGTCTCGATAAGCGCCATTGGCGATTAAGCTCTCTGCTTGACCCTTTAGTATACCTAAATCAATCAATCCCTGAGTAATAACAGCAATAGCGGCCTCATTGGCTTTATCAAAAGTCACACCGGGGGCAATGGTTTTAATAGCGGCATCTTGAGCGGCCAAAACCACATCATAAACAGCCGCCTGCGCAGTGCTAAATTTGCCGTTGACCGGAAAGGTACGGGTAATATCAGCCGCATAATTGTGATATTCACAACCGGCATCAATTAATACTAAATTGCCGGATTTTAGCGTTGCACGATTTTCAATATAGTGTAAAACGCAGGCATTGGCTCCACTGCCTACGATACTAGTATAGGCGGGCCCACTAGCACCAGCCACCATAAATTCATGTTCAATTTCTGCTTGCAGCTGATATTCTTTTTGCCCGGCACTACAGTGCCTCATTGCGCGGCCATGCGCCTGAGCCGAAATGTCTGCCGCTTTACGCATAAGCTTTATTTCTGCGGCTGATTTAATCAGTCGCAGTTCACCTAATAGATGGTCTAAGTCAACAAAATCACAGCTTGAATTACCCTTACCCGTATTATTTCGAACTTCGTCAACCCAGCGCATTAAACGACTATCAAAAGCTTTATCTTTTCCCGCTGAATAGTAAACATACTCTTTATCTTCTAATAAACCCGGCAAAATATCTTCGATATCATCTATCGGAAATGCATCATCAGCCCCAAGAATATTTTTGGCTTGCAATGGACCTGTACGATGACCATCCCAGGTCTCGCGCAATGGGTCTTTATCTCTGCAAAACAGGATAAATTCACCCTGAGGTCGGTTAGGCAAAAGCAGCATAACCGCACTAGGCTCGGCAAACCCACACAAATAACTTAGATTGGTGCTTTGCTTGTAGGGGTAATAGGTATCTTTAGAGCGCACCCTCTCAGGGGCAGCCGCAATGATGGCGACGCTGTTGTGTCCCATCATCGACATAAGATCTTTGCGTCTAGCGGCGTACTCTTTTTTTGAAATCATAGTTAGGCTAAAAACAACCTTAATGAATAGTGGGTTCAGGCGTAGCTTTTTCCATAGGGTCTAAATCGGAAAAAATAAGTTGGACGGCTACTCGAACATATTCCACAAGCTCAAGATAGTCTTTTTCGCCTTCCTCTTCTGATTCTTCATCGCCATCAAAGTCGGTCGAAATTTGACCAATAGAGGCAATATCTTGCAATGCCTCTTTACCATCTTCAGAAATATCAAACTCAGCACCCATGCCATCACCTAGACCAGAGAGATAATTAGCACACCAGTCGCCAACCGAGACAAGCCGCTCAGCGAGAGGGAGCTCGTCATCTGGCAATAGTGGTTGAAATAAAAAACTTATATCCTGAAGATCACTTAATGTACCCTCATAAAAACTCTCAAGGTCACTAAACGCTGCTTTGGCAGCCTCCCCTTCTAAACCAAGCCATGCGGCAGAGCTTTTGACCAAGTCTTTCATTTGCACTGCGCCACAGCTAAGCCTTCCACATAGGAACCCATGAAACCCCGAAGGGCTAGCTTGTATTTTTAACTGATAAAAAAGATCTTCTAACTGCTCAAATGTCACTGTGTCACCTCATAAATATTTAGGGTATCTTACCATTTATAAGTTATTTACGCCCAAGATAAGTCGCTGAAATTAAAAGTCTGAATTGACCCGACTGGCTGCAATGCCTATAGTTACTATTCTATCAACATTGCTAAAGAAGTAAGCTAAACCGATGAGTAATACGGAAGAATTTGAACAAAAGCTCGATCAACTGATCGCTACCTGCCAACAGCTAAAGCGCGAAAACGCTACATTGCGCGAACGCGAGGCTGGCTTAGTGGGCGAACGAGGGACATTGCTCGAGCAAAATGAAATGGCGCGCAAGAAAATCAAAGATATGATTGATCGCCTGCGCAGCCTGAGTGCGGAGTAATTATTATGTCTAGTGTTTCGCTAAAAATTCATATTCTCGGCAAAGAATATCAGGTTAACTGCCCACCTGAAGAGCGAGAAGCTCTCGAGCGCTCAGCAGAGCTATTAAATGAAAAAATGGAAGAGATTCGCAGTGGCTCACAAATAATTGGCCTTGAGCGAATTGCGGTAATGGCGGCGCTAAATCTAGCCCATGACCTTCTTCAAACGGAACAGTCGGCTGAGCAAAACTCTTTTGCCTCAGACGCATTGCAAACCATGAATTCAAAAATTGATTCAGCACTGTTTGAATTAACCAACTAAAATTTCTGACCCGAAAGTCTAAAAAAGTTACCACAAAAACAACCTATAGCCTCTATAGCTTTGGTATACTGGTATTTCCTGAAGTGTTTGCCAGTCAAGAAGTCCCTGAGCCGATACTATATTTTAGGCAACTCTTTGACAACAATGTTGTGCTATGCCGCTAGTCGGACCGCCTGATTTGTTGCTTGGGTCGCCCCCTTGAACTTTTCGGTTCAAGGCCACGTTGACAGCGGCACTTTGGGTTATTTTTTATCATATTTCGCACAAGACTAATTCATATGGCCGGTGCTAACATTCGCAATCAGTTACGTAGTCAGCGAAGGTCTCTTTCCGCTGAACAACAATTTTTACTGTCTGAAAAAATTACTTCGACCCTCACTAAACAACCCTTTTTTCTTCGCGCCAAACGCGTGGGTATTTATCTGGCCAATGACGGCGAAATTGATCCTTCAGCAATTGTAGATATCTGCCACAAATCAAAAAAACAGTGTTTTCTTCCGGTTATTCACCCGCTAAAAATCAATCGCTTGCACTTTGCTCGATATAGACAAAATAGTCAGTTAATTGCCAACCGTTATGGCATCTTAGAGCCCAGCATTAAAAACTCATATCTGGTTGCGCCTTGGAGTTTAGATGTAATCTTAATGCCCCTAGTAGGGTTTGACCGTCAAGGCAATCGACTGGGTATGGGCGGCGGATTTTATGATCGAACTCTGGCGTTTAAGGCTCAAGATCAATACCCAGCACCGCGCCTAGTAGGTCTGGCGCACAGCTTTCAAGAGATCGAGAGTATTAGTGCGAAGCCATGGGATATTCCTGTTGATCATGTCATTACTGAAAAAGAAATGATCGGCATCCACGGCTAAAGCTAGCTTAAGAAGAACTGATAGGCAGGGTTATCTGTTTCATCGGCGTATCTATAACCCAAGTTATCCAAAAATTCTTTTAATTCTGAACGATCCTGTTGCTTAACCTGTAAGCCCACTAGCACGCGACCAAAAGCTGAGCCGTGATTGCGATAATGAAACATTGAAATGTTAAAGCGCCCACCCAATTGCGCAAGAAAATTTAGCAATGCCCCCGGACGCTCTGGGAATTCAAAGCGAAATACCTGCTCTTCAACAACTTCTACCGCACGACCGCCCACCATATGACGAATATGCAATTTAGCCATTTCGTTATCAGTCAAATCGGATAACTGGTAACCCTTAGCCTGCAGCTCTGCAATCAAATCATGCCGATCAGTATCGCCATTAACCTGAACGCCAACAAAGATATGTGCAAGCTTCTCATCATTGTATCTATAGTTAAATTCTGAGATTCCATGTCGACCCAAGGTGCTGCAAAAAGTCTGAAAGCTGCCTGGTTTTTCATCGATAGTAACCGCAAGGACTGCTTCGCGTTTTTCACCTATCTGAGTGCGCTCTGAAATATATCGCAAACGATCAAAGTCTATATTAGCTCCGCATTGAACTGACAATAGGGTTTTATTTTCC
>Ga0233444_10006016_pt1 | contig 10963 bp, 7 predicted proteins | sample SI_124_October20_6_FD_182792 | JGI IMG/M metagenome (GOLD analysis project Ga0233444, IMG submission 182792) | Seawater microbial communities from Saanich Inlet, British Columbia, Canada - SI_124_October2016_10_MG | ecosystem: Environmental > Aquatic > Marine > Inlet | place: Canada: British...
GTGAACTGGAATTTCCATTAAAAAATGGTCATCTGTAGTTCTAGGATCTGGATTCTCTGCTTTTTTAAATGGCCAAATTCTACTTCTCATGTAAAACGTAATAACCATTAAATGTGCAGCAAAAAACACTGTTAATTCAAACATAATTGGCACAAATGCTGGCATGTTTTCTATCCAAGAAAAACTTGGTTTCCCTCCAATATCTTGCGGCCAATCTTCAATCATCATATAATTTGTCATCCAAATTGCAAATGACAAACCTGTAATTCCGTAAAAGAAAGCAGTAATTGCCAACTTTGTTGGAGCTAATCCCATTGCTTTGTCTAAACCATGTACTGGAAATGGACAAAATACTTCTTCTATATGATAGTGTTCAGATTTTACTGCTTTTACAGCATCTAACAACACTTCATCATCATTGTAAAATGCGTGAATAACTTTTGATGATTCCATAATTATTCTTCTTTGTTTTTATCAGAGTTAGCTTCCTTAGATACTGATTTAGCAACAACTATTGCTGGTTTTGAAGGAATACCCTGTGCTCTTCTTTTTTTGTAAAATTCTCCAGAAGATTTTAATATTGTTTTTACTTCGGCTTGTGCAATTACTGGAAATGTTCTTGCGTATAATAAAAACAACACAAAGAAAAATCCAATAGTTCCAATAAAAATACCTACATCTACAAAAGTTGGTTCGAATCTCCACCAAGTTGAAGGTAAATGACCTTTACTTAATACAATTGCAATAATATCAAAACGCTCAAACCACATACCTATATTGATGGCAATAGAGATAATAAATGACCAAATAAAACTTCTTCTTATCTTTTTAAACCAAAGTAATTGAGGAATAAAAATGTTAAAAATTAACAGTGACCAAAAAGCCCACCAATAAGGACCTGTTGCAGCTCCTACAGATAAGTATGTATAATTTTCGTAAGGTGAACCAGTATACCAAGCTATAAAAAATTCGGTTGCATATGCTACTGCAACAATACCTCCTGTTAAAATAATTACAATGTTCATGTACTCTACATGTAAACGTGTAATATATTCCTCCATATTTGTAACCTTACGCATAATTCCTAATAAGGTCTGTACCATTGCAAATCCTGAAAAAATTGCTCCAGCTACGAAGTAAGGTGGAAAAATTGTTGAATGCCAACCTGGATTAATTGAAGTAGCAAAGTCCATAGATACGATAGTATGTACAGAAAGTACTAAAGGAGTAGCTAAACCAGCTAATACTAGAGATACTTCTTCAAAACGTTGCCAATCTTTAGCTCTACCTGACCAACCGAAACTTAATAAAGCATAAATTTTCTTTTGAAAAGGCTTTACAGCTCTATCACGAATCATTGCAAAATCTGGTAATAAACCTGTCCACCAGAAAACCAATGAAACTGAAAGGTACGTTGAAATTGCGAATACATCCCATAACAATGGTGAGTTAAAGTTTACCCACAACGAACCAAATTGGTTAGGTAATGGTAAAACCCAATAAGCATTCCATGGTCTACCCATGTGGATAATTGGAAACAAACCTGCCTGAAAAACAGCAAAAATTGTCATTGCTTCTGCAGAACGGTTTATAGCCATTCTCCATTTTTGACGGAATAATAAAAGTACTGCAGAAATAAGTGTTCCTGCGTGGCCAATACCTACCCACCATACAAAATTGGTGATATCCCAAGCCCATCCAATGTTCTTGTTTAATCCCCAAACTCCAATACCAGTTCCTACTGTGTAGAAGATACATCCAAATCCCCATAGCATCGCTGCTAAAGAAATGTAAAATGCCATGTACCAATTCTTATTTGCTTTACCTTCTATAGGCTTTGCAATATCTTCGGTAATATCGTGATAACTCTTATCACCTAATACTAAAGGTTCCCTTATGGGTGCTTCGTAATGAGACATATGCTATATCTTAAATTTAATTACGCTTCGTTAGTGTTTTTTATTTTTACTTGATAGATTACATTCGGCTTTGTTTGTAAATAATCTAAGACATTATAAGCTCTTTTATCTTTTGTAAGAGCAGTTACTTTGTCCTCTTTATTATTTACATCACCAAATACTAATGACCCTGTTGTACACGCAGATGAACAAGCTGTTTCAAACTCATCTGTATTAACAGGTCTACCTTCTTTTTTAGCTTCTAGAATTGTTGCTTGTGTCATTTGAATACACATAGAACACTTCTCCATAACTCCTCTACCACGTACAACAACATCTGGATTCAATACCATTTTACCATATTGATTGTTCATGTTAAAGTCGAATTGGTTATTATTTGCATATTCAAACCAGTTAAATCTACGAACTCTATATGGACAGTTGTTTGCACAATATCTTGTACCTACACATCTGTTATATGTCATTTGATTTTGACCTTGTCGTCCATGGGTTGTTGCTGCAACTGGACAAACTGTTTCACAAGGTGCATGATTACAGTGTTGACACATCATAGGTTGAAAAGTCACTTCAGGATTTTCAGCTTCAGTTTCTAGAGCTTCATACATTTCCCCTCTACTTAAACCTAATTCCTTAGCATCTTCTCTCGTTTCTACTGTAGATGAATAGTACCTATCAATACGCAACCAATGCATATCTCTACCAACTCTTACTTCTCTTTTACCAACAACAGGAACGTTATTTTCTGCATGACATGCTACAACACATGCTCCACAACCTGTACAAGAGGTTAAATCGATAGACAAATTAAAGTGATGTCCTAATTCTCTATTGTGCTCATCCCATAAATCTATGGTATTAGCCTCTACCTCTTGATGATCATAAGACACATAAGCAGGCTTATTCCATCCATGATGATGATCTTTAGGATCTACAGTCTTATATTCTTTTAGAGAAGCTACTTTTAAAATGTCATGACGACCAGCAATGGTTTTTTGAACCTGAGTACAAGCAAACTCGTGATAGCCCTCTACTTTTTCTATAGCAACTCCATATTGAATATTATTACTATCTGCATAAAAAGGGTATGCATTAACACCTACTTGCATTTCTTCTTTTAATCCAAAAGTTTTTCCAAAACCTAATGCTAAACCTACAGAACCTTTTGCTTGTCCTGGTTGAATCATTACAGGAACTACAGCTTCTTTTCCGTTTACAGAAATTTTAGCATAATCACCATTAATAGCACCATTGTCTTTTACAGGATTAGAAAAACCTAATTCTTTTGCATCAACAATAGACATCGTTAGGTAATTGTCCCAAGAAGTTCTTGTAATTGGATCAGGGAATTCTTGTAACCAAGGATTGTTTGCTTGCTTACCGTCTCCTAAACTAGTTTTTGTATATAAATTAAGTTCGAATCCAGTTGCTTTTTGTGTAACATTGTACAAATTAGCAGCAACAGCTGATAAAGAAACTGAATTATTAAATATATTTTTATCTGAAATAGTTCTTACAAAATACCCATTATGCAAAGCTGTATTCCATGAACCACCGTCTAAAACATTATTTGTAGCAAAAGCTTTTAAATAATCATAATAACTTGTTGAATTTCCAGACCATTTTAATAAAGTATCCTGCAATTGACGGGTATTAAATAATGGCTGAATGGTTGGTTGCATTAAACCATAAGTAATACTATCAAATTGTGTGTCTCCCCAAGATTCTAAGAAATGTGGAGTAGGCAACACAAACGTAGAAGAGTTTACAGTAGCACTATTCTCAGATGATAATGCAACTGATAATTCAACTTTCTCTAAACCTTCAATAAAGTCAGCAGACTTAGATGAAGAGTATATAGGATCTACATTGTGCGTTAATAAACCTGCAATATTACCAGACTTCATATCAGAAATCAACTTTGCAACCTCAGCATCATTTCCTTGACGAATTTTTAATGTGTTTAGAACATCAAATACATTACTTTGTAAAGCCTCATTTATAGCAAATGCAATTAATTGTGCATTTTTATCGTTTAATCCTGTCATTACAACAGAACTAAAACCGTTTTTTCTCAACTCTTTTGCCAATTTCTTCACCTCAGCATCTGCAGGTGTAGATTTAGAAGCAACATTACTTCCTGTTATAGCGTTATAAAGGTTTAACAAAGCAAAAACTTGATCTGAAGGTTTTAAAACAACCCTCTTATCAGCATTAGCACCAGTTAATGACATGTTGCTTTCAAACTGAACATGGTAAGACATTTCGCCAGTCTCTGGCTTTCTTCCATTTACATAGCTTTTCTCAAAACCACCATGAAAATCACTTAAAAAATCTGCTCCAAAAGAAACAATTGTTTTGGCTTTTTCTAAATGATAATTTGGCAACTCTCTTTTACCATACATCGCCAACATAGCATCTGCAGCTCCAGATTCTGAAACAGCGTCATAAACGACATGTTTTGTGTTTGGAAATACATCCAAAAACTCTGATATAATTTGTTCTGTTGAAGGGCTAGCCATTGAACCTGTTAATAAAACAACTGGTTTATTTTGACTCTTAAATCCTTCTAACTGTAGGGCAATATCCTTATCAGCTGAAGACCATGTAATTGGTTCACCTGACTTAGTTGGTTCTTTTAATCTTAATTTTTCATCGTATAACGATAAAATAGAAGCTTGTACTCTAGCTGAAGTTGTTCCATTCGCCTCTTTATTTGGCATAATTTGAATTGGACGACCTTCTCTTGTTTTTACTAAAACATTTGCAAAATCATAACCATCTGCCATTGAGGTTGCATACCAATCTGCAACTCCCGCAATTATATCATTAGGTTTTACTACGTAAGGAATAGACTTTCTAACAGGTCCTTCACAAGCAGCTAAAGAAGCTGCGGCTGTAGTGAAACCAACGTACTTTAAAAAATCTCTACGTGAAGTAGAACTATTTTCTAATGTTTCTTTATCACCTAAAAATTGATCTGTAGTTATTTCTCCTACAAACTCATTTTTACTTAACGTTTCAACAATAGAACTATCTTTTAGTTCTTCAACACTTTTCCAGTATTTTTTGTTTGAAGCCATTTACTTTTAGTTATTAGTTTTAGTTTTTATTTTAAATAATTGATAAAACAAAAACTATCTTTCTTTTATTAATAGTGGCACTTACCACATTCTAAACCACCTAATTGTGCAATAGTAACTTTATCTACATTGTACTTTTCAGCTAATTCTTTGTGAATATTGTCATAGTACTCAGTACCTTTTAAATCTACTTTTGTTTCCCTATGACAATTGATACACCAACCCATGGTTAATGGAGAGTATTGACGCATCTCATCATAAGTCTCTACAGGACCATGACATTTCTGACACTCTATACCGCCAACTGTAACGTGTTGTGAATGATTGAAATAAGCAAAATCAGGTAAATTATGAATCCTAATCCATTTAATCGGTTTTCTATTACCAGTATACTCTAATTCTTCTGGATCCCATCCTGCTGCATCATATACTTTAGCAATTTCCTTATCTAATTGCGCTTTACCATAAGTAACACCATCCCATTCTACCACGGTTCCTTCAGCAACCTCAGCAATATTTTCATGACAATTCATACACACGTTTACAGAAGGAATTCCTGAATGTTTACTATGCTTTGCCGACGAATGACAATACTGACATTCGATTTTGTTTTCTCCAGAATGTATTTTATGAGAAAAAGCAATAGGCTGTAAAGGCATATAACCTTCGTTTACACCAACTTTATATAGCGTTCCGAATACAATGTATGCACTCATCAATAAAACAAAAATAGTGGTTACAACATGTAAAAAGGTATTCCCTTTTATACCCAACCACAATTCGTGTAAATCTCTTTTTAAATTTGACTTGTTTTCAGACTTTTTACCTTTTAACTCATTTACCTGCTTCAACAAGCTAGCAATCATTAAAAAAGCAACAACAATAGCACCAGCCAATAAATAAATAATCCACTTAGGAGAACCACCAGAACCATCTCCAACAGCAACACCTGTTGCAGCTGCACCTACAGCAACTTGCTTTACAGGATCCCCAACAGTAGTATAATAAAGGATATCATTGATTTGACCATCACTCAATTGAGGGAAAGCACTCATTGGAGAACCATTATACTCCTCGTAGATTGCAATAGCATCTCTATCACCAGAAGCTCTTAACTCTACATTATTTCTAATCCAAGCTAACAACCACTCGTTTTCTCTTCTACCTTCTACACCTCCTAAAGCAGGACCTACTAATTTTCTGTCTAACTTATGACAAGATGCACAAAGTGACTTAAAGAGCTTTCTACCTTCGGCCTGACGAGCAGCGTCAACCTCTTGAGAATAAGAAGATAAACTGATTGAAAAAAGCAGAATAATTGCGAAACTTTTGACTAGTTTTTTAGCAATTTTACTGTGTAACACTACACTTTTCATATTTACAAATTATTTTAATATCTGTATAAATAGCTCAAAAAAAACAGTTTTTGAACAGTCCCACAAAAGTACTACATATTGCTAAATTTAAAAAAAGGAAAAGAATGTAAAACATTAATTTATAATAATTCTAAATAATGATTTTTAAATTCAAAAATAGAAAAGATGTCAGTACTTTTGTAAAAAACATTTTTATGAGAAAAAATGCATTTATTCTATTTTTTATCTTGGCGTTTTCAGTCTCAAACATTGATTTAATCGCTCAAAATAAAACAAAATCTAATGATGAAGTAGCCAGACTTATTGCTAAAAAAAGAGCTTTTAATAAAGAATTTGGCTACGGTTATTGTATACAACTTTATTATGGAGATGAAGTAGATGCAAGAAACTTAAAAAGTGAATTTGAACTCGCTTTTCCTAAAGTTTCACTAAAACTTAACTATGAACAGCCTTACTGGAAAGTTCTTACAGGTAATTACAAAACAAAATTGGAAGCAGATAAAGCTATGCTTCTTTATTCAGAAAAATTTTCAGGACTTATTGTGATTCCTCTTGGGAAATAAAAAAAGGCCCTAAAACATTTGTTTTAGGACCTTTTTTTTTACAAAATATAGTCCGTATTAATAAAATTAGAGGTTTTCTTATCTAAAAGGTCTTGTATAATTTTATTATTGTAGGGTGTATCTTTTGATGCTACAAAAGTTCTGATAGAAAAAGATCGCAACGCATCATGAACGCTTAAAGTACTAACTGCTGAATCTTTTCTACCTGTAAAAGGATATACATCAGGACCTCTTTGTGCTGCACTATTTAAATTGACTCTACAAACTAAATTTACTAGTGTATCAATTAAAGGTGCTAATGTTTTTACTTCACTACCAAAAACACTTACTTGCTGACCGTAGTTAGAGTCTGCCATTGCATCTAAAGGTTCTTGAATGTTTTTAAAAGAAACAATTGGTATTACTGGTCCAAATTGTTCCTCTTCATAAACTCTCATATTCTTTGAAACAGGATATAATACCGATGGAAATATATAATTTTCTGTTCTTTGTCCTCCTTTTTTATTTAAAATCGTAGCTCCTTTTTGTTTGGCATCGTCTATTAATTCTTGAATATAATCTGGCTTTCCTGGTTCTGGTAAAGGTGTTAATTTTACGTCCTTATCCCAGGGATTACCGAATTTTAGTGCATCTACTTTTTCCGCAAATCGTTTATTAAATTTATCTACAATATGCTCATGAACAAAAAGTATTTTAAGCGCAGTACATCTTTGTCCATTAAAAGAAGTAGAACCTGTTAAGCATTCATCAATTGCTAAATCTAGGTCTGCATCTGGCAAAACAATTCCTGGATTTTTAGCTTCTAAACCCAACACTAAACGCAACCTATTTTTGTAAGGGTGATTTGCTTGTATTGCATTGGCTGAAGTACTATTTCCTATTAGCGCTAAAACATCTACTTTACCTGTTTTCATAATAGGTGTAGCTAAAACACGACCTCTTCCATAAATAATATTAACTACACCTTCTGGAAAACTATTTTGAAACGCTTCAATTAAAGGCGTTAATAAGAGGACACCATGTTTTGCAGGTTTAAAAACAGTAGTATTCCCCATAATTAAGGCCGGAATTAAAAGCGCAAAAGTTTCGTTTAAAGGATAATTATAAGGACCCAAACATAAAACAACTCCTAATGGACCTCTTCGTATATGTGCATAAACTCCACTATTCTTTTCAAACTTAGCAGAATCTCTATCCATCTGTTTATAATCCTCAATTGTATCATAAATATAAGCTACAGTTCTGTCGAATTCTTTTTCTGAATCTGCAAGTGTTTTACCAATTTCCCACATTAATAGCTTTACAACTTCTGTTCTTTTGGTTTTCATTTGCTCTGTAAACTCCTCCATACATGCAATTCTATCTGCAACACCCATTGTCGGCCATAAGCCTTGCCCCTTATTATAAGCTCTATAAGCAGAATTTAAAGCATCTAAAGCTTGCCTTTCTGTTAGGTTAGGAATTGTACCCAACAAAGTAGGCTTGTACTCTTTCGTAGAAGATATTGTAGAATAAACTTCAGAAACATCTCCTTCCCAAGTTATTAATTCTCCATTTACCAAATATGTATTTTGATGTAATTGTGAGTTTATTTTAAAAATTTCTGGTATGCTTTTATAAGACCCTTTCATAAGTACTTCTTTTGAAATAATTTATAGATAATAATTAAACTTACAATTTAACAAAAATAAACCTTGCTAGCTTCACATTTAAAAATAGTTTACGAAAATGATTTCGGAAAAATCAAAAAAAATCTGCTAAAAATTTATTTAGCAGATTTCACAATAGGTTCTTAAAAAAGTTAAGACTTAATCACTTTCATAGCTGTCATAGAAGCTCTTAATTGCTCACCTACAACCTCTACAGGATGATTTCTTATAGTTTTATTGATTTTAATTAGCTCTTGATTATCTACTCCATTTTCATTACTAAAAGATTTACCAATAACATTTGTAGATACAGTTTTCATGAAATCTGTTAATAATGGTTTACATGCATGGTCAAATAAGTAACAACCATACTCTGCAGTATCAGAAATTACACGATTCATTTCCGCCAACTTCATTCTTGCAATTGTATTTGCAATTAATGGAGTTTCATGTAAAGACTCATAGTATGCTGATGCATCTATAATACCTGATTCTGTCATTGCTTCAAAAGCCAATTCCACACCCGATCTTACAAAAGCAACTAATAAAGTTCCATGATCAAAATATTCTTGTTCAGGGATTTCTTGATCTGTAATTTGCTGTTTTTCAAAGGCAGTCTCACCTGTTGCTGCTCTCCATTTTAATAAGTTTACATCATCATTAGCCCAGTCTTCCATCATAGTTTTAGAGAAATGACCAGTCATAATATCATCCATATGTTTTTGAAATAATGGACGCATAATGTCTTTTAATTCTTCCGACAATCTAAAGGCTTCCACTTTTGCTGGATTGGACAAACGATCCATCATATTTGTGATTCCACCATGTTTTAAAGCTTCAGTTACTGTTTCCCAACCATACTGAATTAACTTGGCTGCATAACCTGCATCTATACCTTCTTCTACCATTTTATCAAAGGATAAAATTGCACCTGTTTGCAATAATCCACATAAAATAGTTTGCTCACCCATTAAATCTGACTTTACTTCTGCCACAAAAGAAGATTCTAAAACTCCTGCTTTATGACCACCTGTTGCTACAGCATACGCCTTTGCTTGCGCCCACCCTTTTTGTTCAGGATCATTTTCTGGATGCACAGCAATTAATGTAGGCACTCCAAAACCTCTTTTATACTCTTCTCTAACTTCAGAACCCGGAGATTTTGGCGCAACCATAATTACTGTTAAATCCTCACGAATTTGCATGCCTTCTTCAACCACATTAAAACCATGAGAGTACGACAAAGTAGCTCCTTTTTTCATTAAAGGCATTACTGCTTTTACCACGTTTGTATGTTGCTTATCTGGAGTTAGATTAATTACTAAATCTGCAGTTGGCAACAACTCTTCATACGTACCCACTTCAAAATTGTTAGAAGTTGCATTTGTGTACGATTCTCTTTTCTGATCAATTGCTGCTTGCCTTAAGGTATAAGCGATATCTAAACCAGATTCTCTCATATTTAAACCTTGATTTAAACCTTGTGCTCCACAGCCCACAATAACAATCTTTTTCCCTTTTAAAGCAGTTACACCATCTTCAAATTCTGAAGCATCCATAAAACGACATTGACCTAATTGCTCTAATTTTTGTCTTAATGTTAATGTGTTAAAATAATTTGACATTTTCTTGTTTTTAATTTTTAATCAGAAGAAAGAAAAGAGAGAAAGGAAAAGAGATCGACTAATCTAAAATTAAAAGTCTTCTCTCTTTATTCTTTGTTCTTTGCTCTTTCTTCTAAATTTTATTTTTAGTTGTTGTATGATTCTAATAATGATGATATCTTCATCTCTTCTTTAGTAACTGCAATTAATCCTGAACGGGTATATTGCATAATACCGAATTTACTTAGTTGATTGTACATTTCTACAATCTCTTCTTTTCTACCTGATTTTTCCAGGATAAAGAAGGCTTTATTTACAGTTACAATTCTAGCATTACTTTCTTTAATTATATTCTGTATTTGAGGCTCTTCAAACAGTAATTCAGACTTAATTTTAAACAACCCTGAAATTTGATAAATAATCTGATCTAAATTGTGATAATAAGCCTTAATTACCTCTACTTGCTTCTCTATTTGACCTATAATTTTTTTAATATTTACCTCATCTATATTTACAACAATGGTAAACTTAGAAACACCCTCTATTTCTGATGGTGAAGTATTTAAACTTTCTATATTGATGTGTCTTCTCTGAAAAATTGCAGAAATTCTATTCAATAATCCAATATTATTTTCAGTATAAATAAATACTGTATATAATTGTTTATCTTCTGTACTCATATTTTTAAGATGGTAGAAAATAGATAATAGATAATAGACTACTACAGTCTTTTATTCACTAAAATCTTTATTCTTTGTTCTTTTATCTTTAC
>Ga0233444_10006019_pt1 | contig 10958 bp, 9 predicted proteins | sample SI_124_October20_6_FD_182792 | JGI IMG/M metagenome (GOLD analysis project Ga0233444, IMG submission 182792) | Seawater microbial communities from Saanich Inlet, British Columbia, Canada - SI_124_October2016_10_MG | ecosystem: Environmental > Aquatic > Marine > Inlet | place: Canada: British...
TTGCCCAGAAAATCATTTCAATTTCCGATGATGCTTTAATAGTACTTTTGGACCAGATTTCTCCAAGGTCGCTAGACTTGGTATGTAAATTAATGACCCAATCATCTTCATCTTTTGCAGTAGTAGTACGACCCCTCTCGAAATGTATTTCTACCGGATCCGCATCAAAAAAGGGTATCACAAAATGATACGATACCTCCTTGTTCTGCTGGGCTATCAGACCTTCAATCTGACGACTCTCGATTTCATCAACAGCACTATTAATCACCTCACTTTCAGACTTCTGCAGTGAATTGTTGCGCAGCAGACTGCGTAAGATTTGCTTCAAATCTGAACGAACTGGAAGTTGATGCCCCAAGGCATGCTCTGTAAATAGGCCTGAATTTACTAGTGCGCTGCGGACCATCTCTGGAGAAATTTTTGAGAGCATGTAAACAAGCTGATCAAGACGAATGTTTGCTGGAAGTGCTTTCGCTTCTGACAGCAGCCGACCTAAAATAGAGGGCGCAAAAAACGTGGCCATCGATGATGCTTGCTCTGGCCGGTAAAGTAGCCCCATTACTCGATGAGATTCGAGGCCGGCTGATTGATACAAAATCGGACTTTGCAGGGTTGGTGCCGGAGCGTGAGCAAGGGGTTGAAGTACCCTGCCATTCGCAGTTTTTTGATACCGAAAATCGATTTGATCTCCGGAACTGAACCTCTTACTCGCCTTCCAATCAAACTCTCTATTATTAAGTACTAATTTAAGAAGCCCGCCACGATCTTCGATGATGCCACGGACAATTTGATTGTCTCTAAGACCCATGCCCTTAGCGACTTGTTCGCTTACCCTTACAGCTGCGGCATTATCCAAAAGCACCGGGGTTGTCTTTGGTGCAAAATTGAGTTGCTCAGGGCCCAACACAATACTTACCTCACAAAAGTAAATAAGAAATTGATCAGCACATCACGGATATCTGATCCATTCATCGCGATTTTTACCTCGTGCCATTTTATTTTTAGCCTCATCCGTAAAAATCAAATTACGAATGTCTTCAGCGTCAGGTAACTTTATCTTTCGCCCAGAATACATCCAATTGGGGTTGCTGCGCTTGAATGCGTGAGGATTAGCGTGGACGATGGCTCGCTTAACTATGTCTCGCCTGATAGGCATTTTAGCAACGTGTTCAATTATGATCTCATCTAAGGTGTCGCCATACTGAGTTTTATAATGTGTCTCACTGCCTGGAGACTTTGCCAGGTCAACTTCTACATCCTGAACATCAGACAATAACGCCTGAAGCGCTTTTTCAGCCTCTAACATCGAAGCATTTAGGGATCCACTCTGCGCAGTTGTTACTAATATCGCCGTTAATACGACATATCTTGTATTTGTCATTATATTCTTCTCTTTTTACTTAACAGTATCGCCAAGAAATCGACGCATAAAAGTCAAAAGTGTAGCGCCACACTATTACTAATAGCACCCATACCCTCGGGCTTTGGACCCGCCACATATTTTAATGTCGCGGTTCTTCTCGTAACTGATTCCACCTCCGCTAAGCCTAACTCTGATAGCCCGGACAAGCTTAGCGATTGACTCAAAATATTTGCATCCGCACTAATAAGAAACTGATCACCAATAGCCACTCCAGCAGACAACCCAGCAGAAATTTTAAATTTGTCTGATCTCCCAGGGACAACAGTCAACCGATAAGAATCTGTATGGCAGTCTACGGCTTTAGTCACCTGCTCAATAAGTGTGCTGTTTATCTTCTTCAGATCAAGCTTTACTGATGAGGGTATCGTGTTCTTATGGTAGCCTCTGTTAACCTTTGGGTAACGAAATACATGTTTATTACTCCAAATCGCACTATTGGTTTGCCGATCGACTAGAGTTAACTCGTAGACCAAATCTTGACTTGGCCATGGCTTGGTATAGTCTAGTTTAGGAATTTGTGCTGCCATCCAAGATGCCATTTCATAAGTTGCGTCTAAACTGTCTGAGACTAATTGTGTCTGTCGGTCTTTTGGTAACCGATTATGTCTTACTGTTAGATCAAATCGATAAGAGGCATTATCTTGGGAGCGACCTGAAACATAATGGTCATACTCTGACGGATACGCGATCTCCGATGAAACTAACCAGTCGTTAGACCCTGCAAGTGAACTTAAAAAATTAGATTCTGCTACCTGGAGTAGCTCACTGAGGTAGTGGTCTCCAACACGATCATTATGGCTAAGATTCAAATTGTCTGCAGACACTCTTAAAACTGCTTGCCGCCTTATTTTAGGTCTTGTTCCGGGACATTGGGCGGCAGAAAAAATATCTGCTGTGATTTCTGCTGATGGTATACCACCCTCTTGCAGATACGACAGAACGCGGATACCTCTAACATCAGCATCGCTTGAGATGATTGAAGACTCGTGCAGGACCCCTTGGCTATCTAAATAAGCGGAACTACCCAGCTGTAGATTAGACTTTACGGCTAAATCGATCAGTGATTGTTTTATAGCTTCCAGCTTATGTTCAGCCTCAAGATTGGTAGACCAAGAGTTACTGATCACAGCACTCCACAAAACACCCAATAAAATGAAGTTTACACCGCTTTTATTGGAGTTTTTGCGCCCTTTCAAAAGATTCAGATTAGACATATCTTTAACTCCATACCGAAGGATACTTTTAAAAACCAATCATTTGGTTAAATCAGTTTCGTAACGGTTAAACGCCCATACCAGAAACGTCTGGATCCGACATCGCTGCCAAATAAAGCTTTCGTAAATCATTAACAATATCGTTACTCAGTGACAAAGTAGTTTCGTACGTATCGTCTCCTACGGGCGTAATGCTCACTAGTTTTGCACCGTAAACAACACCCTGAACTCTGGATCTAAAGGTGTCACTTTGGATTACCATCTCCGCGACGGTGGTATTAACATCCAAATATTGTCCATAAACTTGTTCCATCAAAGAACGGTAAGCATCAAGCTTGGACGCTCTAATTGACAGCAGTCTTTGCTGGGCAGGGGTATCTGCTTTTTGAACACTTATCACAGCGTAGCCTGTGGCTACCAAATTTTGGTTTTTTTCGACAATTGATTTTATGACGGCTTCGTTGTAAGCATTCATATCAGTGGTTATACAGCCATTCAAGCAAAGTCCTACAAGCAGAAGAGAGGTTAAGTGGAGCAATCCCAGTTTAAGACATTTTTGATCTCTAAGTTTCTGCTGTCGAGCGCTAAATTTTTTCATTAGTTTTCCTGTTTTAATCTGATGGCCATCTCGATACACACGTTGCCCGTGTTCTACCTACCTCTCTTTTAATATCGACATTAACTGCATAGTCTTGAATGAAAACATGTAATCAAATTAAAAGATGTCGGCAACTATCTGGCATACATATTGCAAACTCACTACCCACAAGCAGAACAATTTCTGTTAAACGAAACATAGTTATGCAAGCGATTGATATCAATAGGAAAAAAACAAAGATGGAAAATGCCATACTGTCGAATCTACGTCAGGACATGTCAAAAATCGAACTTTCTGGACTCGGTATTCCCGCTTTAGTTCTGCTTATTATTTCTATGTTGATCTTACCTCTACCCTCTTTTCTATTAGATTTTTTGTTTACGTTTAATATATTGCTGGGCGTGATCATCATTATGATCGCTATCAACAGCTCAAAACCCTTAGATTTCTCTGCTTTCCCGTCAATCCTTTTACTTGCAACCATGCTGAGGCTTGGCCTAAATGTGGCCTCCACAAGGCTTGTTCTTGTAAGAGGCCACGAGGGACCAGATGCGGCTGGCAAAGTTATCGAGGCTTTCGGCGAGTTTGTAATCGGCGGGAACTATCTGGTCGGTTTCATCATTTTCGCAATTCTGATGATTATTAACTTCATCGTAGTTACTAAAGGAGCAGGTCGAGTGTCAGAGGTGATTGCCCGATTTACTCTGGATGCTATGCCCGGAAAGCAAATGGCTATTGATGCTGACCTTAATGCGGGTGTGATCGATCAAGAAACTGCGAAACATAGACGAGCTGAGATTTCTCAAGAGTCTGACTTTTTCGGATCAATGGATGGTGCCTCTAAGTTTGTTCGAGGGGATGCTATTGCCGGCATGTTAATTTTATTGATCAATATTGTAGGCGGGCTCATTATTGGTATATCTCAGCATGGGCTTAGCTTTACTGAAGCTGGGCGAATATATGTCCTACTAACGATTGGGGACGGGCTAGTTGCGCAGATCCCTTCTCTGCTTCTTTCCCTTGCCACTGCCATAATTGTTACGAGAGTCACGACATCAGAATCAATGACTATTCAAGCTAAGAGTCAATTAGCCAACCCCATGGCTTTGATGATTGCTGGAGGCATATTAGTATTGCTGGGTCTAGTCCCAGGAATGCCATCACTTATTTTCTTAACCTTGGGTTTGAGCGCCTTTGGTGTTGGATATAGTTTGTCTAAGTCAAATGGAAAAATTGACGACATATCAAGCTCTGATTTAGCCGAAGTTGAATCTCCTGCCGATCCTATGGGAGAGGAATTAAATTGGGATGATGTTGAGCAGGTTGACCTTATAGGTCTAGATATTGGCTATGGCCTTATACCACTTGTCAATCCAGAAACGGGAGGCCAACTTTTACCTCGAGTAAAAGGTGTTCGGAAAAAGTTATCTGCTGAGTTAGGCTTTCTTATTCAGCCCATCCGTATTCGAGACAACCTAGATCTGGAGCCAGACGTATACAACATTGTTATGAATGGCGTGGTGAGGGGAAAAGGCGAAATAAAAGTCGGAAAAGAAATGGCAATTAATCCAGGACAAGTTCATGGGTCTCTTGAGGGCGAACCTACAAAAGAGCCTGCATTTGGCTTAGATGCTATTTGGATTGATCCAGCTCAGAGGGACTATGCAAGAACGCTAGGCTATACCGTCGTTGATCCTGCTACAGCAATCGCGACCCATTTGAATACTCTGTTGCGAAATAATGCCTCAGAACTAATAAGTCATGATGAGACACAACAGTTACTGGATAAAGTGGCCGAACGCGCTCCTAAGCTAGTGGAGGACTTAGTTCCTGGAAAATTACCCTTAGCGACTATAACCAATGTCCTACAAAACATTCTTGATGAATCTATTTCAGTCCGAGATATGCGCACAATTATTGAAGTCCTTTCAACAGAAAGCAGTCGTACTCAGGATGTTGAAGATCTAACAGCAGCTATAAGACCTAGGCTAGGCAGAATGATTATGCAAAACTTAGTTGATGTTAACGATAGTCTCCCAGTAATGACTCTCAACCCAGCGTTGGAGCAAATGTTACACAATATCTTGCAGCAAAGTAGCTCCACCCAAAGTGTGGTTATTGAGCCAAAATTAGCTGAGGGCCTTTTTAACGCTTTAGCGAAAAACTCTCAAGATGTCGAAAATCAGGGTCATGCAGCTGTGCTAGTTGTATCACCTAACATTCGTCCTTGGTTAGCAAAACTAATAAGGCATCGCCTAGCTGATCTAACGGTACTCTCGTACAGCGAAATCCCGGATGACCAATCGGTAAATGTGGTCGCTACTATTGATGTTGACACTACTGAATCTTAAGGAAAAGTTACATGGAACTACAGCGAATACTGGCTAAGGACTCTCGTACTGCAATGGAGCAAGTGCATGCAAGATTTGGTAAGGATGCTTTAGTCGTTTCCAACAAACGCGCCAGGAATAAAACCGAACTCATTGTTGCCATTGAACTTGAAGAAGGTTCAGCGGCGGCTCTCGAGGAAATGCAATTTCAGGGAGATGATTCTTTAGTAAACTTACAAGAAGATTCAACTAGCTTTGATCAAGTAATGGAATCCAAGGTCTTCAAAACCATTCCAGACAGTGATGTCGACACAAAAGACTCTACTGCTTTCCTATCTACTTTTGGCGACGATACAAAAGTTCAGCCCGATGTTGGACACGAAAAACGCGAGCAATTGCATGCTCGCGAAATTGTTGACTTAGTTAAACATGAACTCGCCATTATGCGTCGAGAGATAAAATTATCGAGCCAGCTGGAGGCATGGAGCAATTCTCAAATTGTCTCTGAATCAATGCGCCCCTTGGTGGCTGCTCTCAATGATTCTGGCATGCCCTTATCCCTACAGACAATGGTAACGGACACAATTAACCAAAGTCACACATATGACCAAGCCTTGTATAATATTGCTAAAGTTCTTGGTGTAAACATTAATAGCACAGATATTCTTGATGATATGCAGGGTGTACATATTATCTGCGGGAATTCTGGCTCAGGAAAAACTTTGATGGCGGCTAGGCTCGCCTACCAAAAGATTTTAGAGTATGGAGAGAATTCTGTCGCGATAGTGAGTTTTAAAGATTCTCGGTTTGGCGCTTGGAGTCAGCTTCAACTATTGGGATCTCAGGCAGGAGTCGATACTTTTAAGGCAGACTCTGAAACTACACTAAATAATTTGTTACAAGAACTTTCCTCGCGAAAACTAATTATCGTTGATACCCCTGGTGTTGGGGCCGAAACAACGTTAAATACCCTCACTAATCTTTTACCTGAAGCTAATTGTCATTTGGTTGTTGCTGCTGACTCCTCAGAGGGTGGCATTAAAAAGTATATCGATATGAATAGTAAATCTTGGATGTCGGTGATGGTCTCGAAGCTTGAGGAAAACGCTCGGCCTTGGCCTCTTATAAATGTAATGATTAATAATAGTGCTGCTATTTCATTAGCGGTAGGATCCCCATCGATAAACGAACACGCGACACTAATTGATGGTGTTAGCTTAGTAGAGAATAGTCTCTGCGGGCTACCACTGAGTTTTGTTTGACTACCACCAAGGGATGAAGGAAAATGGAGAGAGGTGTAATTCTTTCAAAAGGCTTAGCTAACAGCGCTTGCCCCGAGGTCATATAACACAGTGAATAGCTCGCCCACTCAAATTATCGGCATTGCTAGCGGCAAAGGTGGCGTCGGGAAGACTACTATCTCGGCAAACATTGCAGTGGCACTGGCAGAACGTGGAAACAATGTAATGTTGTTCGATGCAGACTTAGGTCTTGCCAACGCTCAGCTTGCCTTGGGGTGCAAGGCTCCTTTTAACTTTAGCCATGTGTTGGCTGGAGAAAAATCATTAAAAGAGATAATCGTAGAAGGTCCTAAAGGAGTGAAGCTAGTCCCAGGCGCAAGTGGTATCCAACGCTTAGCCTCTTTGAGTGCCACTGAAGTGGCTGGTATCATTCATTCCTTTTCGGAACTTGAGGACGAGCTCGACTACTTCATTGTTGACATGGCAGCTGGATTATCGGATTCAGTGATGGCTTTTCTTGCAGCTTGCCAACATCGCTTTATTGTTCTTAAAAATGAGCCCTCTTCGATTGCCGACGCTTACGCTACAATAAAAGTCATGATTCAAGACTATAGTTTGGACAATATTTGCGTTATTCCTAACGGTGTTTTATCTCAAAATGAAGGCCGACACTTATACCGAAGCATCAACTCAGTTATAAAAAACTTTTTGGGTGGTGAGGTAAACTATCTGCACTCCATTTCCGAAGATGAAATGTTGCTAAGAGCAATCAAAGCATCACAGCCTATTTTGTCTTTTGCTCCTGCGAGCCCTGGAGCGCGTGATTTTTCTGCTGTGGCGGATATTCTGGAAGCACTACCAAAACACGATTCAATCTCAGGTGGACTGCAATTTTTTGTTGAGCGGATGGCTGCTCACCAGACTGATAAGGCTTAATGTGACAGATCTAGGTTTATACGATGAAGTTGGAAACGCTGGCCAGTCAAATGATGCACTTATAGAGCATATTGGTCTAGTTAAACGCGTTTGTATTCATCTCAAAAGCCGGCTACCAAACTACATGGAACTTGACGAACTTATTCAGGTGGGAACCATTGGTCTAATTGAAGCTGCAAAATCCTTTGATAAAAGTAAAGGTGTCGAATTTGAAATATTCGCTAGAACGCGTATTCGCGGGGCAGTCCTTGATCAAGTAAGAAAGCTCTCTTATCTGCCACGCTCTGCGATGGTGAGCATTAGAGACCATAATGAAGCAACAGCAGCGCTGTCTGGACAGCTAGGGAGAGAACCAACGCAATCTGAGTTGGCTGACTTTATGGGGAAAGATTTAGAAAGCTTCCATAAAGAGCGAGCTCACGCGCATCGGTTCCAGACTGTTTCTTTAGAATCACAACTTCCAGACACTGTTGATCTTCCCTCAAGTGAAAATAACGAACCTGAAGCAAAGCTTGCTACAAAACAAATGATGGAGTCGCTTGCAGACTCAATTGACTGTCTTCCGGAAAGAGAAAAAACCATTGTGACTCTATATTATGTTGAAGAGATGAATCTCAAAGAGATCGGTGCGGTTTTAGAGGTCAGTGAGTCACGAGTCAGTCAAATGCTTTCCGCAACAATCAAGCAGCTAAGAAAACATTTAACAGATTAGCTAACAGGTACCTTTGTTACTGCTTGGTTGTTTCAATAGAGTAGAAAATTAAGTTAGGATCCCTCGGCACTACCGCTGTCCCTTTCTGCCTTTGCTGAAGATCTGTCTGTCGCTCCAATACATCTAAGTATTTTTCTCGCTCCAAAGTTACCAAGGCCTCTACGTCTGAATTTAGCTTTTTGGCGTTGGCTAATTCAAGTTCAACTTTACTGATTTGCTCATTTAACAAATCGGTAACGTTTGAAACTTTAGTAATATGCTGATGAACTTGATTCACCTCTTCCTTAAGTGCAACAACTTCCGTAGCAACCTTATCAGTTTCGATGGCTATCCGCTTTGCAGCTGCCTCTGGCATGCTGTTTCTTAGCTCCGCAACACTTAAATCCGCTTTTTCAACCGCCGCGCTGAGCTCTGCTTGTTTTTCAACAACCTCTTTTTGAGATACGGTTAAATCTTGAATAATGGTATTAACATCGACTACGCTCGACGAGGTTACTGTCAAACTCTCTTGTAATTCGGAAATCCTAGTCGATAGTTGATAGCTCATCACGCCATAGCCGACGACAATCAGAGAAAGAAAAGCTGAGGAGCCGATTAAAATTAGTTTTGATGATTTGTTACTCTTTTCCATGCTCGAGGTCAGTGTGCTGAGCAATAAAGCGTCCCTATCTTCGCTTGAGTTGTCTTCAGAGGAAACTTTATCCTCAGGCGCTTTGTCTGAAGGCTTTTCTTTCGCCGTGGACTTTTTCTTTTCATCTTTTGCCAAAATAAGAACCACTCTGAGTGTTTATGAATCGTAGGTTAATAATCTTCATTTTATATCGTTTTAATCGACAGTCTTTCAATCAACTTTAGACCCTTTCATTTTTTGAACTAGATAACTCTGGATTGCAGAGTTTGGGCTGAGCGGATCCAGAAATTTTTGGGCATTCCAGGGGCTATTACAAAAGATTGAGCCTCTTCTTTAGTCAAAAAGGGCCCTGATATGATTCCGTGTACTATTCCCTGATCACTCTGCAGCGAAACGATTAATGACTTTGAGACAATGCCTGTTTGCTCACTGTATTCATGCGCCGTTTCCCTTGTTTTAAAAAGGTTAAATTGTACAAAATAGGAATTTGGCTTGGCATCGGTGACAATTTTTCTAGATTCAGACGCCTGCAAGTCCAAACTTAAACTTAAATTGATCTCAGCTTGTCCATTAACTTCAGATGAATCGCCAATTGAGGCACTAGTGGTTTTTAGCGCCGCTTTCTGAATGTTGTTCTCTAACAAGTTTTGAGACATGTCCAACTCTTTTGTCCCATGGACCACTTGTTCGAAACTGAATAAAGGTCCTATATGGCTATTGAAGAATTTAGGGTTCAGAAACGACGTGACGCTTAATGAAGTGGCGACAATCAGAATCATTGCTGGCGCCCACAACCAAGGGGATGACCCTGTACGTTTTATGGAGTCCTGAACGATATCCTTATCTTGCTCACAGTTTTGAGCTTTTGTGTCCTCAGAGACAACGCGTACTGAATCAAATGAACTTTTATCATCAGAGTCAACTTCTTCAGATTTTAATTCACTATGCTCTATAAATATGTCTTGAATTAAACCTTCCAACAACTTTTCTGCCTCGTCAACCCTGCCGACAGATTCAGCGATACTAAATAAGCTATCAATATCATTCATGGATGGTTGTTCAAATTCCCAGCGATGCAGCTTTTGGCCAAATAAGTTCAATGCCTGGTCGTATTCAATCCATTCGTCTGTGTCGATAAACGCAACTAACCGTACATTGACCCCCGGAAAATCTGAAATAAGCTGTGAAAGCAGAACCCATTGCTGTTGATCAATCAAGTGCGCATCATTGACCACCATTAATGTGACCATACTATTCTCTGCAGGCGGCCTGAGGGCTTCATCGAGGGACATCTGGGTCATAATGTGATTGAAGCGCTTTAATAGACTATCAGTCGTACTTGGCAATAGTACTTCTACCTTGAATCCCTTTGCTTTTCGAAGACGTGAAACCATCAGTCGACAATAATGATTCAACATTACCTCGTTAGAAGCTACGACAGCAATGCCTTGCCCCATTTGGTAGACAGCATTAAGTCCCTCAAGGAATTCCACCTTATCATTTGGTCGGTAAAAAAGATCTCCTTGATCAATCCATTTTGAAGAGTCTAATGGTGAGGTGTCCTGTTGGTATGTCATATCAATAGCCTCCTTGAGGCACTATCTATTTATTTAAATTAAAAGTTTCCCATCAGCGTCATAGCGCATGCCATCGGGCACCTCAGGGTTTGGTTTTTGGGCAACCTGAGCGCCTTGGCCTAGGCTGTTTAAACTAAAGACATACGCAATCACTTGAGCAACAGCATAGTAGAGGGTTTCTGGTACGCTCTTATTTAAGTCAGTTGTAAAGTAAATTGCTCTAGCCAGTGGCGGCGCATGGAATATAGGAACACTTGCTTCTTTAGCCTTTTCTCGAATTGTTTGAGCTATGTAGT
>Ga0233444_10006020_pt1 | contig 10958 bp, 9 predicted proteins | sample SI_124_October20_6_FD_182792 | JGI IMG/M metagenome (GOLD analysis project Ga0233444, IMG submission 182792) | Seawater microbial communities from Saanich Inlet, British Columbia, Canada - SI_124_October2016_10_MG | ecosystem: Environmental > Aquatic > Marine > Inlet | place: Canada: British...
GGCCAGGCATAGGAGCTTTCAAAATATTAATGTTTTTTTGGCTCCCTTTTTGAATCCCCAGTTTTTCTATTGTTTTTTCAACTTGTTTTATTAATCTAATAGTAGATATTTCACCATTTATTTTTACAATGTAAGACTGATCAATTGGATTTTCCTTTAAAATTTTACATTCAAACTTTTTAGAGCCGTTAGACAAAATAATTTCTTTCTTCGAGTGGCTTATTTCTAATACTTTGAATTTACCGAGATCTTTTTGACTTAAATCTAACTGTACAACACTATTTAAAATTCCTGTAATCATAACCAAAGATTAAAGTAAATTTACAATTATTATCTTCTTAGTTTAACTTTAACGACCCCAATATATAAAAATAGATGAGTGGCATTTATATTCATATCCCCTATTGCAAGCAAGCTTGTCACTATTGTGATTTTCATTTTAGCACCTCCATGAAAACTAAGAAGGAAATGATTGACTGTATCGTTAAAGAAATGGACATTCGAAAAAGTGAGTTTTCAAAAAAAATTGATAGCGTATATATTGGCGGAGGAACTCCATCAGTTATGAATAATTTAGAATTGGAGACCATTTTTAATGGATTAGAAAAAAAGATATCTATTGGTGACATAAAAGAAATTACCATAGAAATTAATCCCGAAGATCTTACTAGTGAAAAACTAGAGTTTTACAAAGAGATTGGTATTAATAGACTAAGTATTGGAATTCAATCCATGAATAACAACATCCTAAAATGGATGAATAGAAGTCACGATAAAAACCAAATTTTAAATGGGTTATACACTGTAAAAGAAGTAGGATTTGAAAATATAAGTCTAGATTTTATATATGGAACTCCAGAAAATTTATCAAGAGACTACAAGGACGAATTATTAGAAATTATAAAATTCAATCCAGCTCACCTTTCCTGTTATCACTTAACTATTGAAGATGGAACTTATTTTGGGCATTTAGAAAAAAAGAGTAAAATAAAAAGAATTGAAGACGATGTTAGTCAAAAGGAGTTTCAATGGATTTCTGAAAAATTGAAATCCAAAAATTACCAGCATTATGAGATTTCAAATTTTGCTCTTCAGGGAAAGCAGTCTTTTCATAATTCCAATTACTGGAACCAGTCTTCCTATATTGGCTTAGGCCCAGGTGCGCATTCCTTTAGAAACTCTACAAGAAGATGGAATATTTCCAATAATAGACTTTACATGAAAAATATCAAAGCTGGTGTCCCCTATTTTGAGCAAGAAGTCCTATCCCCTTATGATTTAGTTAATGAAAAAATAATGCTAGGGTTAAGGACATTAAATGGGCTGGATAAAAATTATATATTTAGCATTGTTCCCCAGTCTATAAAAGAGGTAATTGAAAGTAAATTAAATACATTTTTAAAAGATGAAATCCTTATCTCTACAAATAATATTATTTCTATGAACCCAGAAAAATGGTTGTTATCTGAGTATGTTTCAAGAGAATTATTTATTTTAAAAGAATGATAATTGAATTAGTTATAAATGATGAGAAAAAGAAAGCAGATCTAACTCGCCCAATTGATTTGTCTTTGACTTCTAAAGTTAAAAATAGCTTCAAGGCTTGGTATGTAGATGAAATTCAAATAAATGTTATTAAAAATGGAGACTTTGTTGGAAGTGTAAAACAAGGAGGGAGTGTTAATTTTAAAGAATTACTTATTAATCCACATGGTAACATGACACACACAGAATCTGTTGGCCATATATCCAATCAAGAAGTTTTTGTAAATAACTTACTTAGCCAGTATCATTTTTTAGCTCAGTTAATTACTATTAGGCCTCAAGAAGCAAATTTTGACAGAGAAGGTGGAATAAAAGCAGGTGATTTTTATATCGGAATAGAACAAATTAAAGATAAAATAAAACCAAATATTCAATCTCTTATATTAAGAACACAGAGCAGCTATAGCCAACTAAGTGAAAAGACCTATAACAATACTAATTGGCCTTACTTATCGGAAGAAACTGCAACTTACATAAGAGACTGTGGCATTGTTCATTTGCTAATTGACCAGCCATCTGTGGACAAGGAATTTGATGGAGGGAAGCTATTGGCACATAAAGCATTTTGGAATTATCCCAAAGAAGTTGATAAAAAGAGAACCATCACAGAACTTATTGGAATTCCGGATGAAATTAATGATGGGATTTATCTTTTAAATCTTTCTATTGCTAATATAGAAAACGATGCATCCCCTTCAAGACCAACTATTTATAAATTATTTTGAAACAAAATTTTGTTAAAAGCTAATTAAGTGTAATTTTATTTCAAAACAACATTAATGAAGCTGGACGTAATTGACCTCAAGATTTTAGAAGCTCTTCAAAAAAATAGTAAAATAACCAATATTGAACTTAGCAAGATTATTGGCCTTTCAGCTGCTCCAACTTTAGGAAGAGTACAGAAATTGGAGAAATCTCAAGTAATTTCAAGCTATCATGCGACAGTAAATCATTCTAAACTAGGATTGGGGTTTACAGCCTTGGTTCACTTATCTCTTGTTCGACAGAAAACCGCAACGGTTTCTAATTTCCTAAAACAAATTAAAGAAATTAGCGAGGTGAAAGAGTGTCTTCAACTAACTGGAAAATTTGATTATCAACTAAGAATAATTACAAGAGATATTCCATCTTTTGAAAAATTGCTAGAAAATAAATTAGGCAATATTGAAGAGATAGCTCAATTGGAAACTTCTGTGGTAATTTCAACCAAGAAGAATTCTAGTGTTGCTCCATTAGATTATAAAAAAGAAATTATTTTAAAAAGATAATTTAGCAGATACCATTAAGCTTCTACCTGGAGCACTTATTCCCGATGCAAAGGTCTTGTAATGAATATCCAATAAATTATAAAGACCTAAAGACAGATTTAAAGATTCTCTATATTGATACCCAACTTGAGTATTTATCACCCACCAACTAGGATAACCCATGGGTGAAGCTTCTAGGGGATTATCTGTATTCCCTTGTCCAAATAGTTTATTAATTTTTTCTGCGTTAAAATTATTTAATATTTGAAATTCAAGTTTTTTAAAAGTATAATTCAAATTTATTTTGCCAAATAATGGAGGAATGTGACTCATGGGAATTTGAGTATTTTTAAGAATTCCTCTGGTATAACAAAGACTAGAATGAAACTTAAGATTTTTAAAAAATGTAATAAAAAGCGACCCACTTAATCCATAGACTATTCCGCTTTCACTATTTTGATTTGCTAAAATTTCATAGTAATTACTATCGTAATAAATTAAGTTAGAGCCATTAATTTCTAAGCTTTGTTTGGTAATTACATTGTCCAAAATTGTGAGAAAAGAAGAGGAAGAAAAACTAAATTGAATATTTTTAAAATCTATTTTTTTTTCGATTCCAAATGAAAAATTATATGCATATTCCGGAACCAACTGGCTATTAGGAACTGTTAAAAATTGGTCTTTGATAAATACTTTTCCTAAATCGTCAATATTTGGAGCTCTAAATCCGGTACTTAAATCCAAAAATATTTTTGTGGTTTGATTAGGATAAAAATAAGTGCCAAGTGAACCACTGAGTGAATGTCTTTTAATTTCAAAGCCATCTGACAAAAAATCTAGAATATTATCGTTAAATATCCCAAAGGCCTGATTCCAAGTGTATCTAATTCCTGCAATTAGGGAGAGTCTATTTTTTTGGTGATTGTAACTGCCATAAATAGCAGGGAAAAAAGTATTACTTCCACCGTTAGGATATCTTGAATCTATAGAAGAAGTGGCGCTGTCTAAAAGATTAAGTTCATAAGCTCTACTATCAACAGTATTATAGTAAATCTCCGTTCCATAATCTAGTTTTGAATTTAATCCAATAGATTTTGAAAACTGAATATTAGACCCAATAACATTAACTTTCTCTACAGAATTTTTTTGGAAAAAACTATTAAATCTCCTTGTGACCCTTGACTCCTGAATATACTGGTGAGATAAAACAGCTCTAATATCATCAAATAAAATAGAGGAAAAAGACGAATAAAAAGCAATTGAATTCAAAAGTCTTTTTTGTGGACCATAATTCCACTGAGCATATTCCGGAAGATTATTTAAAGTTAAGTTGTTGAGCTGGTCCAGTCTGTGAAGATCAGATGAGGAGCTATATTGTGAGTTGATAATTAATTTTGAAGTTGCATTTAATTTAAAAAGAATTTTATTTGTTAAGTCAATTTGATTGAATCCAACTCCTCTTTGGATAGATGGATTGGAATTAGCAATCATTGTGTCTTGAAAATTATTAAATTCTGTATAAAAATTATGTAACCCCCATTTTTGAAAGCCGTGGGCACGGTTTTCCCCCATGGAAACATCTCCAAATTTTTTGTAGGTTATAGATGTTAAAGATGCTACATTTTCACCTGATAAATTAAAATTAATATGGTTAGAAAGCTCATTGGTTGCGCTATTCAATCTATTAAAATACAATCCTGAAAAACTAGAACTATCATTTGTATTTAACAATGTAGGATCTTTAGTTTTGTAATGAATAACTCCACCAATAGCATCACTTCCATAAGAAACTGCAGAAGGACCAAAAATAACATCACAACTCTCTAAAATAAAAGGATCAACGGTAATGCTGTTTTGTAAATGACCTCCTCGATAAATTGCATTATTCATTCTAACACCATCCACCATCAAAAGTATTCTATTAGCTTCAAATCCTCTTATAATTGGGCTCCCACCCGCAAAACTGGTTTTTTGAATGGTTACTCCGTCTACTAAAGTCAAAAGTTCTGCACCTGTTGATACATTTGAATTAAGTATCTCACCAGAATTAACTACTTGACGATTTAACTCTTTCATACCTGTTGGTAATTGTGTAGAATTGGAGGCACTAGTAACAAAAACTGGAAGAGATTGATTATTTTTATTGGAAATCTGAAATAGAAAGTTTTTTTCGGTAAGTTCCAGCTTGCTTTTTTTGTAAATTTTTCCAGAAAAATTAATTGAAATAGAATCGTAATTATTTATTGATTTTATGAAAATAAAACCTTTTCTATTGGTAGTAAAGGTGTCTTTTCTAAAATGGTTTTGAAATATTACTTCCTTAAATTTTAATCCATTGCCAAATTCATTTACGAAAGTAATTTTCTGGCTTGTGTAATAAGCAGTTGAAAAAAGGAAAATTAAAAAAAAATATGCTTTTAATAAATTACTCAATCGTAAAGAGATTGTAAAATCTTAATGGAATTTAACTTGTCTGTATTTAGTATCTCATGATAGGACATGTACTTCAAAAATAAATCCATAATTAATCTTCTGTTAGTAGAACTAATTTTAAAAAGAAATATATTATCAATATTCGTGCCTAATAGTTTATTTAATAGTTGATGAGGAAAATTCTCTTCGATATTCGGGCCAAATTTATTGGTGAATTTACCATCAGAAAGACTAAAATAGGGGGTTTGAGTTCCAAAATTATTTAACGGCTGTATTCCAAAATGAGTCAAAATTTCTTTAATAAAAAAAAGTCCAAATACAGCATTGAAAGGTCTATGTTCAAAAGAAATAATCATTTTCTCTAACTCAATAAATAGTTTTTCATTTTTTTCTTCTGTATGAAAAACTTTATTTAAAATCTCGGTCAGTAAAAGTGCATACCCAGTTTTTCGGATGTCGCTTAAAATATCAATAATTGGAAATTTCATTTCTACATTATTTGCCCTATTTACTTTTTTTTCTGGATTGTAGGCAGTACTAAACTCTATGAAATGAAAAGGTTGAAATAAAAATGCTTGATTTTTTTTGGTGCTAATGGTAAAAACAAAAGTAGATCTTCCATATTGCCTTGTCAATAAGTCTACAATAATTGAATTGTGCTTAATTTTAGTAGCTCTAAGAAATAACCCTTCAATTCTTTGACTCATGCTTTTTTGAATATTATTTTAAATTCCGCTCCCTCTGCTCTGTTTTTCACCAAGCTAATCTTCCCACTATGATTCAAAATGATTTGCCAAGCTAGAGCTAAGCCAAGTCCTTTTCCTTTTGTTTTTGTGGTGAATTTTGGTTCAAATATTTTATCCTGAATATCTTTTGGAATACCTGGCCCACTATCAATAAAAGATACTGTTATTTTGTTCTCTTCTTGAAAAAGATTTATTTCAATGTGGCCTTTGTGGTCCATTGCATGCAAACTATTTTGAATTAAATTGTTAAAGAGTCTAATGAGTTGATTTTCGTCACCAATTAATCTAAAAGAAGCATTCTTTTGAAAATTTACATTAAATTTTACATTTTCTTCATGCTTAAATAAGTTTTTTATTTTATGAATAATTTCAATTAAATCTAATTCCTGTTTTTTTCCTTTTGGCAGCTCGGCATAATTAGAAAATTCATCTGCTATTTCAGTCAATATTCGGATTTGCTGAAGCATTTTTTCCTGAAAATCTTTCAAGGTGTTTCGATTCTCTCTTTTGGATATGTCTAATGCCCTGCCCAAATGCTGAATACTTAACTTCATAGGAGTCAATGGGTTTTTGATTTCATGTGCAACTTGTTTCGCCATTTCTCTCCATGCTATTTGACGCTGGTTTTGGGCTAATTTTTCTTTACTTAATTCTAGCTTATTAAGCATTTCGTTGTAAGCATTAACTAAAACTCCAATTTCATCGTTATTTTTCCATGCAAGTCTTTCGTTGTTTTCGCCAATTTCTACACCTTTAATTTTTGAACTAATCGATGCGATTGATTTGGTGATGTAGGTAGAAAGTAAATATGCTAGAATGACCGCACCAATAAAAAGCAATAAAAAAATGGTAAGTAACCTTTTTAAAAAATCCCACAATTCTGTTTTATTAGTATAATCTGAAGGATGGTAAGGGATATTAATTATACCCATTTTTTGATTTTTCTTATTAAAGGCAAAAGAGTAAGAGTTAATGTCTTGATTAATTGATCTTTCAACTAACCTACCATTTTTTGATTGATTTAATTTTAATAATAACTCTTTACTTAAATCTTTAGAGTATCGATCCTGAAAAAGGGTGTCTATGGAAGTAATTAATATTTTACCAGATAAATTAAAAATTACAATGGGTAGATTATTAACATCTGCTATTTCTCTAAGCTTGTAATCAAAGTCTTTTGTAATAAACTCACTCATAGTAGCAGGATCTAATTCATTTAAAAAATACTGCAATGAAGAATTTATAGTCTTTTCCTTTCTTTGGATTCTTTGAAAATGATATTGGTCGTTTTGTTCTTTAAAAAAATAAAACGTTGTAGCTCCAATGACTATTAAAGAAAGTGCCACTAGAGCAAGTATAGATATATAAAATCTGTTTTTTAAAGAAGAGTAAAACCAATGCATGAAAGGTAAATTTATGCAAAAGGATTTTAAAAATTAAGACTGTAGTAGTTTATCCTCCTAGAGCCTCAGCGCCAGCAACAATTTCTAGTATTTCGTTAGTAATGGCCGCTTGTCTGGCTTTATTATAAAATAACTTTAAATCGTTTTTCATTTCGTTGGCATTATCAGTGGCTTTATGCATTGCTGTCATTCTAGCCCCATGCTCAGAAGCAAATGAATCTAAAAGCGCTTTGTAAAGTTGTATTTTTAATGAACTTGGAATGAGTTCTTTAAGAATTTCTTCTTGATCTGGCTCAAAAATATAATCTACTGTACTCTCTTTCTCAGACTGAACGGGTGTGACAGGTAAGAATGGCTCATTAACTGTAATTTGAACTGCAGCATTTTTAAAAGAATTATACACTAAAAAAGCTTTGTCAAAAACATTATTTTCAAAAGCTGACATCAATTTAGAGGTAATAGATATAGAGTTTTCATAACTTAAATCGTCCCAAATAGTTTGGGCATCTGCAGGCAATGTCTCACTACCATTTAATAACTCTGTCTTTTTAAAAGCATCAAAAACTTTTTTTCCAATTGTTAAAATGCTGTATTCATTCTCAGGGTTTTCTTCAATTGTTTTTTTAATTTCTTTAACAACATTATTATTGAACCCGCCGCAAAGACCCCTATTGGATGATATAGCAATTAATAGTACTTTTTTACCCTTATCGTCTCGCATCATTGGATGTTCTGTTTCTCCAACTGTAGAAGAAACATTTAAAAGAATATCATTGAACTTTTTTGCAAAAGGTCTCATTTGAACTATCGCATCTTGAGCTCTTTTGAATTTTGCTGCCGAAACCATTTTCATAGCAGAAGTTATCTGCATAGTTGACTCTACGGATGTTATTCTAGTTCGTATTTCTTTTAGGTTGGCCATTGTAAATTATGCTTCGTAATTTTTTGACATTTCTGCAACAACCTTCTTGATTAAATCTGTTACCTCATCTGTTAATTTTCCAGATTTTAAAGTATCTAATTCTTTCCTGTATTTGGTTCTCATTAAATCTAAAAAGTTTTCTTCAAAATCTTTAATTTTAGCAGTTGGTATACCAGTTAGTATCCCTGTAGAACCACAGTAAATAATTGCTACTTGTTCTTCAACAGGCATGGGAGACCCTTCGTTTTGTTTTAAAATTTCAACATTTCTCGCCCCTCTCTCCAATACTGCCATAGTAGCTGGATCTAAATCAGACCCAAATTTAGAAAATGCTTCTAGCTCTCTATATTGTGCTTGGTCAAGTTTTAATGTTCCAGAAACTTTTTTCATGGATTTTATTTGTGCAGATCCTCCAACTCTAGAAACAGAAATACCAACATTTATTGCCGGTCTAATACCAGCATTAAATAAGTTCGCTTCTAAAAATATCTGTCCATCTGTAATAGAAATAACATTTGTTGGAATATAAGCAGAAACATCTCCAGCTTGAGTTTCGATAATTGGTAAAGCAGTAAGAGATCCACCACCTTTGACTTTTCCTTTCAAAGATTCTGGTAAATCATTCATGAGCTGAGCAATATCATCAGAGTTATTAATTTTTGCTGCTCTTTCTAATAACCTAGAGTGTAGATAGAATACATCTCCTGGATAAGCTTCTCTTCCCGGAGGTCTTCTAAGAAGTAATGAAACTTCTCTGTATGCAACAGCTTGCTTAGATAAATCATCAAAAATAATTAGTCCTGGCCTTCCTGTATCTCTAAAATATTCTCCTATTGCAGCTCCAGTAAAAGGGGCATAAAATTGCATAGGTGCAGAATCTGAAGCATTAGATGCTACTATAATGGTATATTTCATAGCTCCTGCTTCTTCTAATTTACTGACAATACCTGCAATTGTGGAACCCTTTTGGCCAATTGCTACATAGATACAGTAAACTGGCTCTCCTCTATCGTAAAATTCTTTCTGGTTGATAATGGTGTCAATACAAACAGTTGTTTTCCCTGTTTGACGATCGCCTATCACCAATTCTCTTTGTCCTCTACCAATTGGAATCATAGCATCGATTGCCTTAACTCCAGTTTGAAGAGGCTCATTAACTGGTTGTCTGTAAATAACCCCAGGTGCTTTTCTTTCAATTGGCATTTCAAATAATTCTCCTTCGATTGGTCCTTTACCGTCAATTGGCTGCCCAAGAGTGTCAACTACTCTTCCCAGCATTTTCTCACCAACATTTATCGAAGCAATTCTATTGGTTCTTTTAACCGTATCTCCTTCTTTAATATTATTTGAAGCTCCTAGTAATACTGCTCCTACATTATCTTCCTCTAAGTTCAAGGCAATGCCTTGGAGACCATTGTCAAATTCTATAAGTTCTCCATACTGAACTCCGCCAAGACCATATATTCTTGCAATACCATCGCCAATTTGTAATACTGTGCCTACTTCTTCTAACTCTGCTTCAGACTTAAAGCCTGATAGTTGTTGTCTTAGAATTGCTGAAACTTCTGCTGGTTTTATTTCTGCCATTTTATTGTTTTTAGAAATCCTTAATAAAAAGGTTTTTATTGTAACTGTTTTTTAATTCTTTTAATTGCTTTCTCACACTATCGTCTATTTGGAAATCACCAACTTTAATAATTGCGCCTCCTAAAATATCATGATTTATTTCTTCTTTTAATTCCACGTCCTTGTCCATCTTCTTTTTTACAAATGAAACAACTTTTTCCTTGAGTTCTTTATCTAAAGCAATAGTAGTAGTAACACTAGCTGTAATAATTTTATGATGAGATTTGTATAGTTCAATGAAGTTTTTAGAAATTGAATGAAGAAGAGATTCTCTTTTTTTCTTAGTAATTAACTCTATGAAAAGATAAGTTGTCTTGGAAAGGTTTTTTTCAAATAAAGATTTTATAATTGATAATTTCTTACTGGTATTAATTATTGGGCTTTTTAGCATTAGAGTAAATTCACTGCTCTCAGAACAAAGAGCTTCAACAGAAAGTAAGTCATTGTAACAATCTTGCAATTGATTTTTTTCAATTGCTAAATCAAGTAAAGATTTTGCGTATCTAGTTGTGATTTTAGAGGCGATCATACTTCTAATTAATCTGATTTTTCAATGTTTCTTCAATAAGCTTTTTCTGACTCTTTCCATCTTTAAGCTCTGATTTAATAATTTTCTCTGCCATTTGAATTGATATATCAGCTATTTCATTTTTCAATTCAGTCATAGCCTTCATCTTTTCGTTACTAATTTGTTCTTTAGCAGATAATATTATCTTCTCTGCTTCACTAGAGGCTTTGCTTTTTGCTTCTGAAATAGTATTTTCTTTTATAGCCCTTGCTTCTTTAATTATAGAATCTCTTTCTATCCTTGCTTCTTGTAATATCTTTTCGTTGTTTGCTGAAAGTTGTTCCATTTCAGCTTTTGCTTTTTCTGCAGATGATAAAGCTTCTGTAATAGAGTTGTTTCGATCATCTACTGCTTTTAAAATAGGTTTCCAGGCGAACTTCTTTAGAATCACTAGTAATAAAATAAATATTACTACTGTCCAAAACATTAAACCTATTGCAGGTGTTACCAATTGCATTGAATCCATTG
>Ga0233444_10006021_pt1 | contig 10955 bp, 15 predicted proteins | sample SI_124_October20_6_FD_182792 | JGI IMG/M metagenome (GOLD analysis project Ga0233444, IMG submission 182792) | Seawater microbial communities from Saanich Inlet, British Columbia, Canada - SI_124_October2016_10_MG | ecosystem: Environmental > Aquatic > Marine > Inlet | place: Canada: British...
GCCCCGTTTCTGTAAAAATTAGATAGCGTTTTTCGCAAAGCCAGCCAAACCTCTGAGAGGTGACAAACCGCATATCAGGCGAATTATGCGAGATAATAGGTGGCAGAAACGCCCTTTTTTTATTTGCAGGTGCGTGCTTGCGCTTAGGTAATGTGGGATATGTATGCAGCTCTTCTGCCATTCACACTACCCTAATTTTATCATCAGCAATGTGATCAGAAGCAGATTAGATAAGAGTTGTACGATGATAAGTGAAATTAGTAATGTGCTTGAATGCCGATTCGTGATGTTCAAGTTAAAGGATGGCATTGAAAGAGCATGAGACACGCCGCGGTAGCTTGAAATAGCCTTCGCTCGATCCAGGTCCTCTGTTTTGATTTCACCTTTGGTAGACAGGGTTTCGTTACCCGCGTCTGTTTTCTGATGTTCTGTTGTTTCAGCAGGCAGGACCGACAGCTCAACATCAGGTGTCAGTTGCTCTTCATAAGGCTGAGGCTCATTTCGCGCTATCAGCGCATTCGAAACATCATTCCGAATTCGCTGAATTCTTTTTCGAATGTCGATTACATCAACGACCATCTACCTGTCACTTCCACAATTTTTTATCTATGCTGGACTTTATTTAAATTCAGGCATGAGAATGTCAGTATACCATTATTAAACTAAATACGCTTCACCAAATGCCAGAGCACACCACTTTATAGAAGATTAATAACGTATCTTTGTGTTACTTGTTGAGTCAAAAACGGCTCTAGGCCATAATTTAGTCAAAATAAAGTTCAGAATTTTTTGTTTTGGCTGTTAAAATGGAGAATCATTGATGTTCAAGGCACAAAAAACATCGGACATTTCGGTTCAAGAGGTAGCCCTTATAGGATCGGATATTAAAACCGAGGGTAGTATTGAGTCTCCAGCAGCTATTCATCTGGCCGGCACTCACCTGGGAGACATCACCTGTAAATCGCTCATTATTGAGATGACAGGTAGCGTCACCGGTAAAATTAAAGCTGTTGATGTGCGTGTTTCTGGCATGGTGGTCGGAGAGATTTCAGCTGATAATCTGCAAATTACTAAGTCAGGAAGAATTGACGGTTCACTAAGCTATCAGCGGATTGAAATCGAAGACGGTGCCACCGTTGAAGGGCAGTTTCTGCAGAAAAAATCATCTGCTTCTGCTGCTAAAGAATAGGGCGACATGAGCCAGGTTCTTGCAAAAAAATCAATCTTTGGAACAGGTGCAGTCTTTCGTGGAAAAATTTCCAAGGTGGGGGCTGTAGATATTCATGGCAAAGTTTATGCTGACCTTGAGCTAGATAAGCTTGTGATTAAGAAAAGTGGTACTCTTGAGGGGAATGTTCGTGTTGGGCTTGGCGTAATGGCTGGACGTTTCAAGGGCAAACTTCATGCTCATTCCATCTGGGTGATGAAGAGCTCAGTTCTATTAGGCGAAATTGAATATGCATCGCTTCAAATGGATAGAGGTGCCGCTCTTAATTGCAGGATTAAGCATAATTGGGAAACGCCATCTCCTTCAGGCAGTGCTGCAAGGGATGCATACCCTGCCGATATGATGCCAGCTGAATTGCTCCCTCAGAAAGAGACTGGCAAAGACGGGGATAAATTATGAGTGATACCACACTGATTGCCAGTGATATGGTTCTCAGCGGCATTTTGGATGCCAAAGACCAGACGGTTATTATCGAGGGTGGTTTTGAAGGGGAAGTTCACGCTAACAAAATATTCGTCCATATTGGAGCGCGCTTTGAAGGCGTCGCTGTGTCAAAAACAGCTGAAATAGATGGTATTTTTGCCGGCATTCTCGAAACAGATGTACTCATTGTTCATGATAATGCAAAAATGTCAGGCGAAATTATTTCTGACAGTCTTATAATCGATAGCGGCGCTGACATAACAGGGGTTGTTATGCGTAAGACACCCCTAGCTTGAGGTGTATTCTTCACCCATTTCATTCATAATGTCCTGACACATTTCTGCAGTTGCAATGCAATCGTCAAAAAATGACATCGCATGAGCGCGCCCATGCAGTTGGAACAGCTGCATCGCAGCGTAGCGCCCTGCCGCCAAAGCAACAGCCTGCGGGATGGGTTCTTCGTCTGACATGTCAGATAGCAGAGCATCAATCTTGGCAGAGAGTTTCTCAAGGTTATGAGTCTGAACAGATACATCTGAAAGATTATCAGTGTTGCAGTCCGCCGGTAAAAGCTGGCGACGCTTTGTTAAACTAATAACGTTACTCATTGTCATGTTTCCTTCTGTGGTTCACTGACGGCATTGTCATCAGGTAAGCGAGTTTTAGGACAACGTAAAATGCGTCCCTGAATAAAATTGAGCCTGCTACCCTCGGCAATCAGCGGTGATTTATCCTGATAAGCGTCTAGTGGTGCGATTACTGATGCATCCATTTTGAACGCCTCGTTCCGAATAAGAATAACCGCTTCATCATAAGTCCCATAATGATGCACCTCAACGATGCCAAGCTTCCGACATCCAGCAAGATAGGCATCTGTCTCGCTGGAAAAGGTGATCAATTCAGACCCTGGGAGAGCGACAGGCTTGTTTCGCTCGCGCGTTATCTTCTCAAGCTCTGTTACTTTGAGCTGCATGTCGGTCCACTGATCTGCCGAGATCACAAGTAACGCTTCTTTTCGGTTATCGACAAACATCTGACAGCCGCTCAGTAGCATGATGAGAACAAGACATCCGCATTGTGATAAGAGCCTACGCATTATGCTAACTGCCACCTAATCTATTAGTTAATTCCAGCATTGGGTTCGTAAGGTGTAACGGCAAATTTTAAATAATCTTTAAGGAAAAGTGCTAAAGGTTATGCTAAACGTTTAGGCAGGCGATAGTTTTTATTTCAATGAAACTTCGCAGCGATGCGTCGTTTTACTGTTAATAACTCTTGGTATAGTCTGGCAGCAATAAGATAAAAAACGCGCTTATCATTCTGCTAATGTCAGCTTAAAAGGGTTAGACGGATAAAAGTTTATTTTTTAATATCTGGGCGGCATGAGACGAGAATCTTTAGAAATGGGGGCCTATGCGTAAAACATCTATAATCAATCGCCAGGCACTTTTCAGTCTTTTAAGTCTATTCATGTTTTCTATGGCAGGCCTTTCAGCTACTCCTGCAGTAGCGGAAGGGCGTCTTTACGTTCCTGATGAAGGTTCAGCCCATTGCACGTTATGGGATAATTTGCGGCTTAAGTGGCCGCAAACCATAATGGGAAGGGAAACCGCTAAGTGTCGTAGGAGAGCTGTTCCTCCAACCGAGATAGCCAGTAATTGTCGTTTGCGCCGAGAATATTTTGATGATGAAACGGGTCAGCGTATGTGTGTCTACATGAAGCCAGGACGTGGCGCTGAAGATAAAGTAATTCCACTATCCCCGTCTTTGCAATGTCAGAGAAGTTATACCTGTCCTTTGGATGACTAATCCGACTTTTTAGTGCCTAATTTGCTCTGACAGATGATTAATTTTTATTGTTATGGCGTATAAAGATTGGCATCAGTGTTTTTATGCACCATATCTAGAGTGACTATCACTTTGTCCAAGCTCTATGAGATGCGAACAGACGCGCACGCCGGATACATGTTGGCCGTGAAACGTTACTAATATTGAAAAGGAACGCCAAAATGGGAATTGTTACCGCTCTTGAAACAGATGTCGATCCAGATGGTCTACTTGAATATTCTGTTGTGTTTAACGACCGGTCTCTTAATCATATGTCAGCTTCGTTTCAGACGGTGATGCGTGATATTTCAGCATCTCTTAAAGAAGCCTATTCTGCTAAATCTGCTATCCTTGTCCCGGGTGGGGGTACTTTTGGCATGGAAGCGATTGCGCGCCAGTTCGGCACCGATAAAAGATGTCTTGTTGTTCGAAATGGCTGGTTTAGCTTCCGGTGGTCAGAAATTTTTGAAAAGGGCAGAATTGCTGCTGAGACAAAAGTTCTCTATGCCAGTCAGCACCAGCAATCTGCCGGTGATAATAAAATTAAACCTTTTGCGCCCTTACCATTGAATGACATTGTCGCGGAGATTTCGGCCTATAACCCTGAAATCGTCTGCGCGCCGCATGTTGAAACTTCTGCTGGCATGGTCCTGCCAGATGATTATATTGCCGGCATTGCTGATGCAGTGCATGACGCTGGCGGTCTGTTTATTCTGGATTGTGTTGCCTCTGGTGCGCTATTTGTTGACATGGAAAAACTGGGTGTTGATGTTCTGCTGACAGCGCCGCAAAAAGGCTGGTCTGCAACACCTTGTGCCGGAGTTGTTATGCTGTCTGAGAGGGGCCGCGCGGCAATCGAGCACACGGTGAGCACATCCTATGCCTGTGATTTGCGGAAATGGCTTTCAATTATGGAAACCTATGAAAATGGCGGGCATGCTTATCATGCAACATTGCCAACTGATGGGTTAAAAACGTTCCGTGATGCCTTGCTGGAAACCAAGAGCCATGGATTTACCTCAATCAAGCAGGCACAGATAGATCTTGGCATAAAAATGCGCGCTCTGCTGGAGCAGCACGGCTTTGTGTCAGTTGCTGCTGACGGATTTAAAGCGGCGTCTGTTATTGTGAATTTTACAACCGACCCTGACATGAAAACAGGCAAGAAATTTGCTGAACAGGGCGTTCAAATCGCAGCAGGCGTGCCATTAGAAGTCGGCGAGCCTGACGATTACATGTCATTCCGCATAGGATTATTTGGTCTTGATAAGCTGTTGAATATTGACAGAACGGTTGCCAATTTTGAAGCGGCGCTCACGAAAATTTCAGCCTAGCTGGCCATCAGCCGGTACTATCAGAAATCCTGTTCAACAGCGTCTGACTTTGTTGCACAAAGAGGGCATGTCCAACTACGGCGAGCCGGGTTATCGGCCTCAGACATGGTTGGTACAGTCCAGTAATAACTGCAGGAACCGCACGTCATATGCCAGATGATTTCCTTGCTAACAGTAATTTTTGGTGTGTCTGCTGTATCTGACGGGCTCATTTGGTGCCCCCTTCTGGCAGAGCAGGACCGCTTGCGGTAACACTACCATCAGCGGTTGCTACCCGTGTAAAACAGGTGCGGGTGCCTTCATGGCAGGCAGCTCCAGTCTGATCAACCAGCAACAAAATTGTATCGCCATCACAATCAATATGGCACGATTTTACGACCTGAATATGGCCGGAGGTATCGCCCTTACGCCAGAATGCCTGTCGTGAGCGTGAATAATAGCAGGCACGCGAAGAGGTAAGTGTTTCACTAAGCGAGTCCCGGTTCATCCATGCCATCATCAGCACTTCGCCTGTATCAAACTGCTGGGCGATGGCCGGTATCAACCCATCATCATTAAATGTGAGGCTGTCCAGTAGGGCGGCGTGTAGGGCATTATCTGAGTACGGCGTCATATCGTTCATCCCCGTTAAGGATAAGGGTGGTAGTCATAAAAAGGCCCATAGCAGGCTCAGGTTTATCGTTTGGTGATACATGAGCTGGACTAGAGATGTCAAAACAAAGGCTGGTTTACCGGTCAGCGCAATAAGCGTGTCTTAAAAATAAAATACATCAATCAAGAAGACAAATCTTGATAAAAGAGGCAACTATGCGCCAAGGTGCAATGAGGTAATCTTATCACAATGACGGGAGATGACGGATGCCTCTTTCCATGCGCAAAAAAGTTTTTATTACGGCCGCAATTACGGGTTCGGGTAGTTCTCAGGATAGATCGGCCTTGGTCCCCCGAAGCCCCCAGCAAATTGCCGAAGCAGCGCTTGATGCTGCACGCGCAGGAGCTGCTGTTGTTCATTGTCATGTGCGTGACCCTGATACTGGCGCCCCCTCTCGCAAGAATGAGTATTACCGGGAGGTTACAGACAGAATTCGTGCTAGCGATATTGATGTTGTCTTAAACCTCACAGCTGGCATGGGCGGAGATATGGTGTTTGGTGCGCCATCAGCACCCTTGCCATTGAATGAGGCAGCAACGGACATGGCCAGCGCAGAAGAACGTGTTGCGCATATTGAAGAGTGTCTGCCGGAAATCTGTACTCTTGATTGCGGTACGATGAATTTTGCCGAAGCTGATTATGTCATGACAAACACCCCCGGCATGCTGCGTGAAATGGCCAGCATGATGGAACGTCTTGGGGTGCGTCCTGAAATCGAGGCATTTGATACAGGCCATCTCTGGTTTGCCAAGCAACTGGTTGAAGAAGGTATCATTAAAGATCCTGTCATGGTGCAGCTCTGCATGGGAATTCCATGGGGCGCGCCGGACGATCTGAATACCTTTATGGCAATGGTAAATAATATTCCGCAGAGCTGGGTTTATTCGGGTTTTTCAATTGGCCGTAATCAGATGGCATATGTTGCGGCTTCAGTGCTGGCGGGGGGTAATGTTCGTGTTGGCCTTGAAGATAATCTGTGGCTTGAAAAAGGTGTGCTGGCAACCAACGCACAGCTGGTAGCAAAAGCTACTGATATTGTCACAAAAATGGGGGTATCACTGATGAGCCCTGATGAAGTGCGCGCTGAGCTTCAGCTCGTAAAACGGATGCCGGCATAACGCTGATTTAATAAGAGGTAAAGCCACGTGGAACCGATAAAAAAAGCTGCGATTATTGGCGGCGGCGTCATTGGTGGCGGCTGGGCCGCTCGTTTCCTTCTAAATGGGTGGGATGTGTCCGTTTTCGATCTAGATAGCGATGCGGTGCGCAAAATCGGTGAGGTGCTAGATAATGCTCGATTAAGCCTTCCTGTACTTGCTGATGCGCCGATGCCAAAAGAAGGAACGCTGTTATTTCCTGATACGCTGAAGCAGGCGGTAGCAGGTGCTAGTTGGATTCAGGAATCAGTTCCTGAACGGCTTGACATCAAACATAACGTGCTGGGCGATATCCAAGCGCAGTGCGCGCCAGACGCTATTATTGGATCATCAACATCAGGATTTAAACCGTCTAAATTGCGGGCAGGCTTACTGCGACCTGAACAGGTTATTGTTGCCCATCCCTATAATCCTGTTTATCTGCTGCCAGTGGTAGAGCTGGTTGGCGGCGATGATGAAGGCAGCAGAGGCGCTGTTCATCTCGCTGCCACCCTGTTGCAAGATATCGGGATGAAGCCTGTTATTCTGAAACGCGAAATTGATGCCCATATTGGTGATAGGTTATTGGAAGCTGTCTGGCGCGAAGCCTTATGGCTAGTCAAGGACGGCGTTGCAACGACACAAGAAATTGATGATATCATTACTCATGGCTTTGGTCTGCGCTGGGCACAGATGGGTCTTTTTGAGACCTATCGTGTTGCGGGCGGTGAAGCAGGAATGCGTCACTTTATCAGCCAGTTCGGTCCAGCGTTAAGCTGGCCATGGACAAAGCTGATGGATGTGCCCGACCTTGATGATGCGCTGATAGATAAGATAGCAAGCCAGTCGGATGCTCACTCAGGCGCTTATAGCGTGCGAGAATTAGAACGTATCAGAGACCGCAATCTTGTTGGATTTCTGGGGGTGTTAAAACAGCATCACTGGGGTGCTGGTAATTGTTTTGTTGACTGGACAAATAACCTGCGGAAAACCGCTGATAAGATCGCTAGAGACACAAGCAAGCAAGCGCTTTCCTGTTATCAAAGCGATGTGTTGCCAGCCTGGATTGACTATAATGGCCATATGACCGAATACCGCTATTTACAGATAATGAGCGAAGCAACAGACGTCCTGCTCGGCCGCATGGGTGTGGATGCTAACTATCTGGCAGGTGGGCATAGCTTTTTTACGGTAGAGACGCATATCCGCCATCTTGATGAAGCCAAGCTTGGGGACAGGCTAACTGTATCTCTTCAAGTGTTACAGGCAGAAGCTAAAAAGCTGCATATTTTTCAGACCGTTACACAGCAGGACGGCGTTATTGTCGCGACCGGTGAGCAGATGTGTTTGCATGTTAATCTGCAATCAAGCCGGGCTGTGCCGATGCAATCGCCTGTTGCAGAGGCTTTTGCTGAACTGGCAGCCGCACATCAGTCGCTTGGTATGCCAGAAGGTGCAGGGCGTTCTATCGGCGCTCAGAAATAGCTGTGGTGAAGGCAGGGTATTATTGGCCGTCTGCGTTTGGAAAGAAAAGTTGTTCTCCTGCGCGCTGGTAGGCTTTAATCAGCCCTTGCCCTGTCTTAGATATCATCCATTTCGTAAATACAAGCCCATCTTCATTATGGGTGTCTGGGCAATGCTCAGGGCTGACCGGAATAATGCCATATTGATTAAACATGTCCGGGTCCCCTGAAAATAAAATAGCGTGGTTTTGTTTGTTTCCGAAGGCAAGCCAGGTTGCTCTGTCAGACAGCACATATCCTTGCATCTGAACAGCAAGGTTAAGCGTGCTTCCCATCCCCTGACCTGATTCAATATACCATGAGCCTGCCGTGGCAGGTGGTACATTATCTTCTAGCCGCCAGAAACGTTTCTCAGCCTTGTGCGTGCCACTATTATCTCCGCGTGAGACAAACCGAATGCCTGCTTGTGAAATCAGACGAAGGGCGGCGCTCACATTATCTGCCCCTGCAATCCCTGCAGGGTCATTATAAGGGCCAAGCAGAACGAAATCATTATACATCAGGTCATAGCGCTTGCTGCCAAACCCGCGGTCAACAAAAGCAACTTCATCTTCGCGGGAATGGACAATCAGAACATCGCCATCGCAGCGTTCTGCATTTTTTAAGGCCTGACCTGTTCCAACCGCTACCACCCGCACCTGTTTTCCTGTTGCTTGTTGATAGAATGGCAGAAGATAATCATATAAGCCTGAATTAAGGGTGGAGGTGGTTGATTGCACGATGATTGGCTGTTCGCCTGCTAATGCCGGGATGGCGCTGAGGCTAAATAGGAATAAGAGCATCGCTATACAGCGCGTAAGATACTGGCGCCAAAATGAAAAAATGGTAATCATGATAAACATATGCCGGTTGCCAAAATAAGCCCTGTTTTAAGAGTGCCAACGCTATCGCGCTAGGCTAAAAAGTCAATGATGTGTTAGAGATGTTATCGTGAACTAATAGATAAAAAACGACGCTGACTGAGTGGTGCTAAGCTGAAACGCGCTATATGCTAGTGTAGCAGCTAGGCGCTGATGACTGACTGAATATTATTAAGATGAGCTGACATGCTAACAGATCCCTTTGGAAGACAGATAGACTATATTCGCATTTCTGTGACAGACAGGTGCGATTTCAGATGCGTCTATTGTATGGCTGAAGAAATGACCTTTTTGCCAAAGTCAGAATTACTGACGCTTGAAGAGCTGGAAATAGTATGCCGCACCTTTATGGAAATGGGCACGCGCAAAATCAGGCTTACTGGCGGTGAGCCACTGGTTAGGCGTAATATCATGCAGCTTATTCGTGCGTTGGGCGCTGAAGCAAAAGCCGGCGCACTGGATGAGGTGACTGTTACAACAAATGGTAGCCAGCTGACAAAAATGGCGCAGCAGCTTGCTGAGGCAGGTGTAACCCGTTTGAATGTATCGCTTGATACGCTAGATGCCGATAAATTCACCCTGATCACAAGATGGGGTAAATTACAGACCGTGCTTGATGGGATGGCAGCCGCGCAGGATGCAGGCCTTGCTATCAAGGTAAATGTTGTTGCGCTGAAAGGGGTTAATGAAGATGAGCTAGGCGATATGGTGCGGTGGTGTGGTCACCACGGCTATGACATGACAATCATTGAAGTCATGCCAATGGGTGATATCGGCAATGAAACGCGGGCTGACCAATATCTGCCTGTCTCGGTCGTGCGCTCGCGCCTGGCTCAGGAATTCACCCTCACAGATAGCCCTTATCAGTCGGCTGGGCCAGCGCGCTATGTCACAATCGAAGAGACTGGGCAACGGCTTGGGTTTATTACGCCAATGACACATAATTTTTGTGAAAGCTGCAATCGTGTCCGGATGACGTGCACAGGTCAGCTTTATATGTGCCTTGGACAGGATGATAATGCGTCATTAAGTACAGCATTGAGAGCCGGCGGTGTGCCTGCCTTGAAAGACGCGATTATTGAAGCAATTGCCCGCAAGCCAAAAGGCCATGATTTTATGATCAGCCGCCGGCAGACATCTGCGCCTGTTGGCCGGCACATGAATGTGACCGGAGGCTAGCGATGGCAGGTTCATCCAACAGCCCTTTTTGTTTTGGCCTTGCTGGCTGGTCTGGCGCCGGCAAGACAACGCTGGCGGAAAAGCTTATCGCATCGCTGGTATCGCAGGGCTTTTCTGTTGCGACAATCAAGCACGCCCATCACGAATTTGACGCTGATGTTCCGGGAAAAGATAGCTGGCGCCACCGAAAGGCCGGCGCAAGTCAGGTGATTGTCTCATCAGCTCAGCGCTCAGCACATTTTAGTGAACATCGCGGTGCTGAGCCATCCTTGGAACGGCTTATTGAACAGCTCGGCCCGTGTGATATCATCATGGTGGAGGGGTATAAAAGCGAGGCTGTTCCTAAAATAGAAATTCATCGTTCTGAGACAGGAGCGCCTTTTTTATATCGTGATGACAGTCATATCATTGCGCTTGCCTGCGATGTGATACCTGAAAACTGTCCGATACCGCATTTTGATATTGATGATGAAGCAGCAATTGTGGCCTTTGTTCTCGCGCTTCGCACTGAAATAGATTTATCTATGGGTGCCCCTTTATGAGTCATCCAGATGCAACGCCGCTTGCTGAGGCACGTGATAAAATCTTATCCCAGCTTACGCCGCTAGGCTTTCGTGAAACCATATCTGTAAGGCAGGCTAGTAAAAGATATGCTGCTGAGGATCTGTTAAGTCATTATGATTTACCGCCAAGCGATAATGCAGCTGTCGATGGGTTTGGCATTCACGCAGCGTTTCTCCAGCACCATCCAGACCATGCCTTCAGAATTGTTGCATCAGCGCGTGCCGGTCAT
>Ga0233444_10006026_pt1 | contig 10948 bp, 5 predicted proteins | sample SI_124_October20_6_FD_182792 | JGI IMG/M metagenome (GOLD analysis project Ga0233444, IMG submission 182792) | Seawater microbial communities from Saanich Inlet, British Columbia, Canada - SI_124_October2016_10_MG | ecosystem: Environmental > Aquatic > Marine > Inlet | place: Canada: British...
CCTAGTCGAAAAGCGATCACCACTCCTATTCTCTAGCTTGATAATATAGACTCCCTCACTGAGCGTACTGACATCAATACGATTATCGGTAGACCTCATGATTCTTTTACCAGAAAGGTTATATATCGTAGCCTCTTTGAATGCTGCCATCTTGATGTTAACGATGCCATCGGTTGGATTGGGGTAGATCATCGCTGAAGCATCCGCCAGGGATAGAGTTGTCTCATCAACATCAGTTAAATTAATAGTGACTGTTGCTGAGTCGCTCAACGCACCATCAGATACTTGAATAGCTAAATTAAAAGCAGGTGTCGTCTCAAAGTCCAGAGCTGAACTCGTCGATACTGTCAGTTCACCACTCTCACTATCCAAACTGAAGGCTTCAGCATCATTGCCGCTTACAATTGTGTAAGTCAAAGTATCCCCATCAGGATCTGAAGCTTCTACAGTTCCTAGTACCGTTCCGTTTACACTGTTTTCTGCTAGGCTGTAAGTAGCTGCTGTGATTGTAGGAGCTTGATTTGTAGTGGTACTATCCTCATCTACATCAGTTAAATTGATAGTGACCGTTGCTGAATCACTTAAAGCTCCATCTGATACTTGTACTATTAGACTAAAAATTGGAGTAGTCTCAAAATCCAAAGCAACATTATTAGCTACTGTAAGTCCTCCAGTACTCGCATCTAACCCAAAGGCTTGATCAGTATTACCACTGATGATACTGTATGTCAAAGTATCATTATTGATATCACTGGCTTCCAAAGTTACAACCAAGGTACTATTTGGACTATTCTCAGCTATCGAGAAAGTAGCATCACTCAAGCTAGGTGGCTGATTAATCGTCTCATCTACATCCGTTAAATTGATAGTGACCGTTGCTGAATCACTCAAGGCTCCATCAGATGCTTGCACCAGCAAACTAAATAGCGGTGTAGTTTCATAATCTAAAGCTGAGCTATCCACCACACTCAATATGCCTGTAGCAGATTCCAAACCAAAAGCTTGACCCGTATTACCACTAAGAATGCTGTAAATCAAAGTATCTCCATCAGCATCACTAGCTTGAATCGTTCCTACCACAGTAGCGTTCGCACTGTTTTCTGCTAGGCTGTAAGTAGCTGCTGTGATTGTAGGTGCTTGATTTGTGGTCGTACTGTCTTCATCGACATCGGTTAAGTTGATGGTGAAGGTCGCTGAGTCACTTAAGGCTCCATCTGATACTTTGATAAGTAAACTAAAGACTGGTGTCATTTCAAAATCTAAAGCGGTACTGTCTGCCACCCTTAATTGGCCTGTCGTACTACCCAAGTCAAAAGCTTGATTACTATTGCCATTTATGATACTGTAAGTCAAGGTATCTCCATCAGCATCTGAGGCTTCTACAGTTCCTACTACCGTACTATTAGGACTATTCTCCGCAAGGCTGAAAGTATCAGCTGCGATGACTGGAGAAAAGGTGAAGCTGTTATCTAAAAGATAAATAGTGATCGCATTCGTTGAAGCCAGCGTGGCATTGATAGCTGACGGAGTCAATATGATGGTTTTAATGCCCTCGGAAAAAAGCTGATCTTCAATGCCTTTAAACATAATTGATCCTTGTAATTCTCCCGCTGTAATTTCTATTATTGGTAGTGTTTGATACTTTATGACTCTATCTTCAAGAGTATTATCAAAATTAGTTCCAAATCGCGAAGACGATTTACTTAAACTGAGATGATAATTACCGACAACATCCTGGGCTACCCCTGATATACCTATTTCTTCATATCCACTTTGGGTAAGTCCACTTTCATTTACTGCAATATTATTTGAATTATAAAAGTCTTGTTTTGTCAATAAAGTAATCTCTTTTTTAATATTGAAAGACTCATCCAACACTATTTCACGTAACAACCCTGGAGAACCTGAGTATGATAATACAACATCGCTAGTAACGACCAGATTTTTCTCACTATTCAAGGCGATATCTCGACAATTTTGATAATCAAAATATGAATTGCTCTCTTTTGTACTCATATTATATCTTGATAAACTCATATTATTCCCTACTACAAAAATATTTTGATCATCATAAATGGCTAATCCCTCAGCAAAATGTGACGATGTGTTCATCACAGCGGTCGATGAGGATACTGTGGTTTTGTACAATACTGCATCCACACTGAAATCAATGATGTATGCAGATTCATCATCATTAACAATATCAAAAGCGTAATATTGATATCCTGTTGGGGGAGCTTGATAAGTGCTCAATAACGAAAAATCAGAATTATATTTTTTAATTATACCATTTAGGTGAAGGATAAAAATATTATCTGAATCATCAATCTTTATGTTGGTCATTGGGCTAGACTCACCAAAACCATCTATAATCTGGCCATTTAATGCTCCATACATCCATTTTCGGACAGTATTATCTTCTTGGACTACATAAACATTTCCCTTTGAATCTACGGCTACCTGCTCAGGACCTGATAGTTGATTGGTATTATTACCTATGCCATTACCTCCCGCAACAACAGAAAATTTATTAGTCAAATCAAGGGTTGACTCATAGTCCTGATTGATTACCGCAGTTCCTGACGCAGCGAAATTTATATATGTATTTGATGTACTGACCTTGTCCATAGTAGCTATAATAGTAGCTGAAAGGTTTTCAGAACTACCAGTAGCATCAATTTTGAAGGCAACATTAGGTAAAGTAATATCATATGTCCATTTAAACTGATCGGCAGCTGTGTTACCATTACCAGCGGCATCGGTAAACACAGATGGATCGATATCGATAACCATTGATCCCTGAGTAGTTGGGGTAAAAATAGCGGTATAAATACTGCCACTTCCTGAAAAATTACTTAATGTTCCTCCTGATACCAATACATCTTCAACAGTAAAATCAGTAGTGACTTCATTACTGGTAAAAGTCAAATTCATAATGGCCTGATTGGTCGTACTTCCATTTGAAATCGTATTTGCATCATTACTTACTTCAATAGCTATAGTAGGTTTAGTGACATCATGAGTCCATTTAAACTGATCGGCAGCTGTGTTACCATTACCAGCCGCATCGGTAAACACAGATGGATCTATGTCGATAGTTATCACACCTTCAGCCGTTGGAGTGAAATTAGCAGTATAAACCAATCCACTTCCTGAAAAATTACTTAATGTTCCTCCTGATACCAATACATCTTCAACAGCCAAATCAGTAGTGACCTCATTACTAGTAAAAGTCAAATTCACGATGGCATCATTGGTAGTACTTCCATTTGAAATCGTATTTGCATCATTACTTACTTCAATGGTTATAGTAGGTTTAGTGATATCTTGAGTCCAACTAAACCGATCCGCAACCGTATTCGTATTACCCGCCGCATCGGTAAATACAGATGGATCTATGTCGATAGTTATCACACCTTCAGCCGTTGGAGTGAAATTAGCAGTATAAACCAATCCACTTCCTGAAAAATTACTTAATGTTCCTCCTGATACCAATACATCTTCAACTACAAAATCAGTAGTGACTTCATTACTGGTAAAAGTCAAATTCACGATGGCATCATTGGTAGCACTTCCATTTGAAATCGTATTTGCTCCATCACTAACAGTAATAACCATACCAGGTTTAGTAATATCATAGATCCAATTAAACTGATCAGCAACACTGTTTCCATTACCTAACGCATCTGTGAATAAGGAAGGATCTATATCAATAGTCAAATCTCCTTCAACGTCGGGAAAAACATACACGATGTATTGAGTTCCACTTCCCGAAAAACCACTCAGTGTTCCTCCAGAAATAGTTATATCTTCTGCAGTGAAATCAGTAGTCGTCTCGTTAATTGTAAAGGTTAAAGTAACTTTAGTATCATTACTCACACTTCCATCCAAAATTGAATTGATTGCGCCATTCGCTGTTATGGCAGTTATTGGCCCAGTTGAATCAAGATTCCAGTTAAACTCGGATGATTGTACATTATTGTTCCCTGCTGCATCTGTAAATACGCCTGCATCAATGTCAAGGGCAAACGCACCATCACTACTGGGGATAAATGTAACTGTATAACTCGTTCCACTACCTGAAAAATTACTTAATATTCCACCTGATACGCTTATATCTTCAATAGTAAAAGTAGCTGTAGATTCGCTAACCGTAAATGTAAAATATAGTGTATTATCCTTGATAGTTGATCCATCAGACACTGTACTAGACCCATTAGATGCCAATATGCTAATAGTCGGTACCACATTGTCTACAACGTTGACTACCACTCTCTTTCTCAGTTGTCTTTGACCGTCAGAGGTTATTAAATCAACATTATATGTCCCGTGGGTTGTTGTATTTGGCATAATAAGTTGTGACCCAGATATGGAAAAATCAGAGTTGTTATTTGTCTGCCCACTATTACTATCAAAAGTGACCGTTAAATTGTCTGTATCGAGATCATTGGCTCTGAGCTCACTGACTACGTAATTTTCTCCAACACTATTATTGAATGTTATTGTTTGTGATAGAGGCGTACTATCATCTGTGTAGAATCCTAAATCAGTAGGTGCCTTTGCATAATCAAATGAGACCACAGAAGATAACATAGGTGAACTCGTACCTACTGTACTACTATAGACCGTACCAAAAGTGGATATATTATCAAATCCCTCATCAAAATTCCAATAACCAGCCAATTGACGCTCTACGCCCAAAGGTGATATTGATTTGTAAGAGAGAATTTCACTTTCAACGAATCCAGGTGATGGTGGTGTCTTTTGCCACCAAACAGATAAATCATCTAAATAACCTGTGAAACTGTTATTTTCCCAACCAGTATTGTCAAGATTTTTTATATCTGGAGTTGCGCCAATGTATAATTGTTGTTGTTGAGTATTATCTGAAAAACTTAAATTTGCGCTAGCTTTAAGCACTCCATCAACATATCCCTTCACCAAACCATCAACCACGGTAATCGCAATGAAAGACCACTGATTTAAAGGAACGGTACCAAAAAGCATTACATCAGTGCCATTACCCGTGAATTGTATTTGTTGAGTATCTGCCTGATATCTAATATAAAAATCACTATTAGTAGCATCGAGATGTTTGTATTTACTAAGAATAAACCCTGATGTCATTGGATTAATCCAAAACATATAATTTCGGTCTGCGACTGATGAAGTTGCAAAATCATCGCTATCAGTGATTATCAAACCATCTGTAACTGAATCGAAATATAGGCTTTTATTATCCCTATTTTTAACATCATTCAGTTTTACTTTCCGTATTGCTCGCTTTCTAAGACCTCCTCCTTTTCCAGAGTAACCATGAAATCTGTTAGACATATTCAGTGTCCATGCCACGTTGACATTGCCAGGGTCTGTTGAAGAAGTATAATAAACAGCATTCTCAAGATTTAAAACTGAATTATCTACTAACTTATAATCATATAACTCATATGCCTCGTTTAGTGATGGTAAAAACCACCCTCTAACATTACCATATACATTGTTAAACATCAAATTATTTCTGTTATTGTGGTAGGAAGCAGTGTTGTATGTATTTCGATCACCATATCCAAGAGTATTAACAGTGGAATGGTAACCGCTCGCGGAAGTTCCAAAAGCTTGGACATAATCTCCTGTTTGTCCAGAAACAGTGGGCACCCCATTAAGCCATTTTTCATCGGCCGCTTCAAGATACTTCCACCCATCAGTCCAATCAGCTTTTTCATAGAAAATAACTCCTCCGCCAGGACCTAAATCTCCTACATTAAATGGATCATCATAGTAATTTTGTGCCTTAATATCAAAAATTATAAATAGGGAAATGATGACTAAATAATTTTTCATGTATGATTTCTTTTAAACTTTCAATTAAACTAAATTGACGAAAAAGAGATTGATAAAATAGATGTATTACAATATGTTTATTTCTACAAAAGAAACTTTATTATAAAATTATCAATGAAAATAGCTATTTCCTTCATTCTAATTACAATATTCCAACATACAAAGATTTTTACGTACAATCCTACAGAAAAAACCCAAAATGTTGATTATATCCCAAGTTCAAAAGAGCTATTATTCAGAGGTAGAAATAGTTTGACCTTTACAAGCGTTGAAGGTGAAGTCCTTCGAGAAATATTATTGACTACCGATACAATTAAAAACCTAAACACTCTGGAAGTCATCACTCTCGGTAATGCATTATATCTCATAAATAAATCAGGGGGATTTGTTTATCAATTGGAAAATGACAGGTTAATTCGAATTGACAATTCCTATGATCACAAAAGTCAAATGATGTCCTCAATCTTCAGATATGAGAATAAAATTTATAAATTTGGCGGTTATGGATTTTTTGATGCTAGAAATTTTTTTACTTTTTTTGATTTCCAATCAAATGAATGGGAAGTTTTAGAAATAGAAAAACAGGAAGTACCTATTGGCTCTTTTGATTCAAAGTATTTTATTTTTGAAGACTATTTTTACAAAATTGGTGGAAAAGCTCTTGATCCCTATTCTAGAACAAAAACTTATCCGTTAAAAGATATTTGGAGATTCCATTTAAAAGAAAAAAAATGGGAACATATTCTAGATTTTGAATATTTTAAGAAACTGACTTATTCAAAAAATGATTTCCTCATTGGTAATAAATTTTACTTTGAAAATCAGGATCAGTTGTACGCCTTCAATCTAGTAAATAAAGCACTTGAAAAAGTTAAAAACTATCCATTACTACAAAAAACGATTAAAGACTATTCTTTTTTTATTGAAAATGATCATTTATTTTACTTTGTAGGTACATTCAATGACAAAACAAAAATTACCGTAAATAGGTATCCGATTAAAGGTAATCTTAATTTTGAACAACAAATTACACCAGGCGCATCGATAACTGCTACCAAATGGATTATTGGATTCATATTACTCTCGGTCATAATATTTGCCCTGAAAAATAGGAAAAGAGCAAAAAATGATAAATTAAATTTTTCAAAAAAACACTCAATTATTCTAAAGGAGCATTCAATAAATTTTAAAAGTAAAAAAATCAATATAACTACCGAAGAATACCAGACATTGAAACTTTTTCAAAAATCAAATCACATATCTATCAATCAAATAATTGACTTGTTCAAATCAAAAGAAGTTAGTTATTCACAAAAATTAAGATTAAAAGATAAAATGATATCTGAATTGGATACTAAGATCAAACTACTGTTCAATACAGATGCTAATCAGATTGAACAATTAAAGAACTCAAAAGATAATAGAATTCGATTGTATAATCTAAACGTACCTATCCTTGAGAAAAGATGATCTAATAAAAAATGGAAATTCACTAGAGTTTAATTAGGAATTATTAATAAAGGATTGACCCAACTATAATTTTATTAATCATGAGTGTAACAAGATAACTAACCTTTAACACATTATTATCAAGTAATTTTGTGCTAGGTGACTTTTTTGATAAGAAATAAAAAAATAAAACCCAATAAATACCACAGATTACCCAATAAATACAAAATAAAAATAGGTTTTCAACCCTTCCCAAATACTTAATAAAGCAACCCTTCCCCTACCTCCACTGTAACTTTGTAAGAAACAAATTACATGAGATTAGACACCATTAAATGGAACGACCACACCTTCAAAGAACTAAGTAAAGAAGCCAAGTTAATCTACTGTTTCCTAGAAGCACATTGTAGTACTGCTGGCTTTCTTCAAGCAGATGAATCAGACATCGCTAATGGTATTGGACTGGAGCGGAGATCTGGTCTTAATCCCTTTGGTAATGTGGTGGTTCTCGCTATGAAAGAACTTGAAAATACTGGTTTTATTGTTCGAGGAGATCATGACTTTATCTTAATCAAAGGAACGCACAAAAAGCGAGCGCATGGTAAGCTAAAAGTAAGTGATAAGGCTAAGGATTACTATAGGGTTGGAGTACTGAAATCTGGCATGCATGCAGCCGTTCTAAAGGAGATTAATAGTACTTGTGAGTGTTTCTCTAAAGAATTGATATTGGAGGAGTTTAGGGCTTATTTTGAAGTGTTAGAAAGGGAGGTATTTCATGAAGTATTGAGGTGAGGGTGAAGATCACCATCAAAAAGAGGATTAGATACCAACTGACAGAGTGTTTTCAAAATTCTTTAATAGAGAATGATTAAAACAAAATTGGATTAATTCCTTTTGTTTTGTTTTTTCAATTCCTATATTGTAATTAAACAAATTATAAACAACTCATATAACTATGCTATATTTTATAAAAAATCATTACTCTTCAAAAATACTAAGTCTAGTAATGGCTTTTGCACTGATTAGTATAACAACTAAAGCAGAAGCATCAATAGATAACAATGTGGATCCCATTGTACTTAAATCAGGTACAGTAATCCCACTAGTAACAACTCAAGAAATCAACAGTGATTTTATTCGTAATGGTGAAGTTATTAATTTCCTCGTAGAACGTGATGTTGAAGTTGATGGAAAAGTCGTAATCTCAAGAGGAGCAATGGCCAAAGGGCAAGTTACTCAACTCCAAGAAAGAAAGGCAATTGGTAAAGAAGGGACAATGACCATTAAAATTAAATCAGTAACTGCCATTGACGGACAAGAAATCTTTTTATCAGGGGCTACGATAAATGAGTCTGGAGAAGATCAAAAAATCTTGTCAATTGTTCTTGGGGTTCTAGTCTGTGTACTTTTACTGTTGATCAAAGGTAAACCTGCAGTAATTCCAAATGGTTATGGTTTCGAGGCATACACATCTAGTACAGTTACTATAGAAGCTTAAAATGAGTTTCATGCAATTTCTTAAAGGGCTTCGGGCCCTTTAACTTTTAATGCGTCAAAAAAATTGATAAACAAAATTTTTAAATTAATCTTTTTTCTGTGTTCATTCCCTCTATTTTTCATGTTGGAGTTAACTGCCCAATCAAATAATACGATACCAAAAATTGAAACAACATCAGCATCAAAAGATTACATATCAATATATCAAAAATTTCTAAGTGACATAAGAGGCAACAGTTGTCCAATGTTCCCCAGCTGTTCTAATTATGGGGAGGAAGTATTTGAAAAGTTTAATGGATTTAAAGCTTTTTCAATGACTTCAGATAGACTAATGAGATGCGGCCATGAAAGAAACCAATATCATTTAACGCTATCAAGTGGTGAATTTAAACTTTTAGACTTACCAACAAACGCAGATTCAAGCAAGAATATAATTTACAGAGGAAATAAGAAAACATACAATTATGGTGATTATGCTAAAGATCCACCAATTAAAAAATTTATTAAAAACTTAATAAATAATCAAGCTTTTCATGAGGCATTATTAGAAATAAGGAGACTTGAATTTTTTGATGCGGATAAAATTGATAAAGAAATTTTCATCAATAAATTAATCGCTTTTGAAGGTCTTGGACAATTAGAAAATGGGGTTTTTGAATATGAAAATACAAAAAATTATATTTTCAAAAATGACGTTGATGTGATCTCACAGGTAGCTTCCATGTATTACAAATTGTATAATTTTGAAAAAGCTTTAGAATATTGCGAATTAGGTATAAAGATATCAGATGATGATCATAATTTAATGCAATTTTTGAAGGTTCAAGGTCTATCCAATGCGCAACTTGGATTTTGGAACATTGCTGAAAAATCATTTACTCAAATAGGAAATTATAATAATAAATTATTCGACAAAACCTCCGTTATAATGCGTGATAAAAATGCTATCAAAATTAAAAGTGCTACAACCGCAGGATTATTGTCAATTATTCCAGGTGGAGGCTATTTTTATACTGGAAACAAAGCAACAGCATTAACCTCTCTAATGATAAATGGTTTACTTGCATATGCCACTTACACAAATATCAATAACAGAAATTATGGAACTGCAATTTTTACAGGGCTTTTCAACCTCTCATTTTATATTGGAAATATGCAAGGGTCGATAAAATCAGCAAATCGCTACAACCTTATAAAAAATCAAAAAATAATTCATAAGATGGAAAGAGCATTAAATTTTTGACCTACAAGTTCATTGAGAGAATAGTATCCAGCTGTATAACATCTAAAAAATAGAATATGAAAAGCCTATTCCTTATCCTTAAAATCATTTCTTCCAACATAGTCTTTGGCATCCTTGTAGAAGGGGGATAAAGTGTTACACTAGTAAAACACCTTCCTCTTTCTTGATTTTCTACCACTAGATTCTCCTGTCAAAGCCTTCATTACGTTTTTATAACTAGGAATGTCTCCTTCGGATGATAAGAATTTACTGAGGGTGGAAAATATTTATTAGTTTTGATTTTAGCTATGAAACACTTTAAACACCTCCTCTTCTTAAGTATTCTTTGTTCACTTGTATTTTTTACCAATTGTGGTGAAGACAGTGAGGATGCGATTGATGCAAGAGATATTTACATTGGAAAATATGATATTAGTGAAGAGTGGGTAAATCCCGATGGTAATTTCCAAACTTGGAATTATGTATTAACAGTTGAAAAATCATCAAGAGAGCCATTAAACCTCTATTTTTATAATATAGGAGGTTACGGTAATAATGTCAGTGCAGATGTTGTAATTGATGGAAATAGTTTCGATATTCCTCAGCAGAACTTAGTGAATGGAGATGGAATTTCAGGATCAGGGAGCATTAAAGGTGACATATTACTTTTTAACTATATAAATACGGAGAATGGTTATTCGTACAGTGTAGAGGCAGATGGAAAAAAGAAATAGTAATAATTATTTTCTGTCTATAATTTTAATTACCCAAGCCTAACTTCACAAACTGTAGTGAATATGTATGTTGTCAAATATGTATACCGTCAGCAAAAAGTGAACTAATAAGGGTTAAATTATAAGAGAGTGTTTTAAACAGAGTAAACACTTAAATTTAACTACAATGGGAAAGAAGAGAAATGCAAGTTCATTAATAAGTGAA
>Ga0233444_10006033_pt1 | contig 10935 bp, 10 predicted proteins | sample SI_124_October20_6_FD_182792 | JGI IMG/M metagenome (GOLD analysis project Ga0233444, IMG submission 182792) | Seawater microbial communities from Saanich Inlet, British Columbia, Canada - SI_124_October2016_10_MG | ecosystem: Environmental > Aquatic > Marine > Inlet | place: Canada: British...
CTAGAATAAAAACATAAACTAAATTCGCCAATCACTTGCCGAAGTGGCGGAACTGGTAGACGCGCACGACTCAAACTCGTGTGCCTTAGGGCGTGTGGGTTCGATTCCCACCTTCGGTACTATTAAAACCAAAATACCATAGAAAAGCAACTAAAATATGATTTAGCCTATTTGAAAATGGCTCTTGAGTGGGGTAATTTATCCCATTGTGAAAGAAAAAAAGTGGGCGCTATTATTGTTAAAAACAAAATGATTATTTCAGATGGATTTAACGGTACTCCATCGGGTTTTGACAACAACTGTGAAGATGAAAATGGTGATACTAATTGGTATGTGCTTCATGCTGAAGCCAATGCTATTTTGAAAGTTGCAAAAAGTACTAATAGCTGCCTTGGGGCCACGCTATATCTTACACTATCGCCGTGTAAAGAATGCGCAAAATTAATTCACCAATCAGGAATTAAAAGACTAGTTTATTCCAAACAGTATAAAGATCTCTCAGGACTAAAATTTCTTGAGAAGGCCCAAATAGAAATTCAACATATCAAACTACAAGATCTTGAAAAAAAATAATCAGATACCATTATTTATTTTGGTTCTATTTATTGGTTTTTTTTCCAGTTTAACCTACTGGGTTGGAATAAATCAGGGAAAGGTATTGTCTCCAGAAAGAGACCAAAACAAATGGACAAGTATAAATGTTGTTTTAGACAATCTACTGAACAACTATGTAGACACCTTAGATTCTCATGAACTTTCCGAAAAATCTATTAATAATATTTTAAAAGATTTAGACCCTCATTCTTCATTTATTCCTGCTAAAAAAAGACTAAGTGTAAATGAGTCACTAGTCGGTCACTTTGGAGGAATAGGTATTAGATTTATGATTTACAACGACACACTCACAATAGTAGATGTAATTGAAGGCGGCCCATCTAAGTTAGCTGGACTTAAAAAGAGAGACAGAATAATTAAAATTGAAGGTGAAAATTTTGCTGGTGTAGGGATAAAAAATGAAGATGTACTGAAAAGACTAAAGGGAAAAGTAGGTAGTGAAGTAAATATTACTGTTTTAAATCCAAATAATAAAATTGCAAAACATAGATTAATAAGAGGGTCTATTCCGCTAAAATCCATTTCTGCAAGTGGCATAATTAAAAACAACATAGGATACATCAAACTAAGCTCTTTTTCTAATTCATCCGACTTAGAATTTAAAAATGCAATTATTAAACTAAAAAATAAAGGAATGGAAAAACTCATTTTTGATTTGAGGTTTAATGGTGGCGGATATCTTCACCAGGCTATAAATATCTCCGATGAATTTTTAAAAAAAGATCAACTAATTGTTTATACACAAGGTGCTCATTCAAAAAAAAGGTCTTTTTATTCTAGATCTAAAGGTTTATTTGAAGATGGAGAATTAATAATTTTAGTCAATAGTTCTACAGCCTCTGCAAGTGAAATTGTGAGTGGAGCAATACAGGACAACAATAGAGGTAAAATTCTAGGTAGAAGAACTTTTGGTAAAGGGTTAGTTCAACAGCCATTAATGCTGCCTGACTCTTCTGAATTAAGAATAACAACTTCAAGATATTATACTCCTTCTGGGAAATGTATACAAAAACCTTATGGAGAAAACATTGATTACGATAACGATATTTTGGAAAGAATAGAAAGTGGTGAACTCACACAAAATGACTCTGTTTTTGACAAAAGTGTTTTCAAAGGGGGAATATTGCCAGACGTTTATTCGCCAATTGATACCCTAAGATATAATGAGTCCATTAACAATATTATTTATACTAGAAAATGGAGAGATTTCTGTTTTAGTTACTTCGAAAAATTTCCAAATCCACAGACGGCAGACACCAAAGATTATTACAATAATTTTAAAGTAGAAATTAAAGAACTAGAAAAATATTTAGAGAAAAATGGTAAAAAAATTAGCAGTTATAGCCCAAAAGAAATTTCAGATTTAAAATGGAGCTTAATGGTGGAATTAAGTAGTTATTACTATTCCGATCAGTCGAGATACATATTAAATACTTTTAGAGATAGTGATGTAAAAAAAGCTGTTGAAGAAATGTCAAATTAGTATATATAAGTTATATTTTTAACCAAAATGTATAGAACACACAACAACGGACAACTAAGAATTGAGGATGTCAATCAAAAGGTCAAATTATGCGGATGGGTCCAAAAGTCAAGAGATTTAGGAGGAATGACATTTATTGATCTTAGAGACCGATATGGAATTACCCAATTGGCATTTAACGAAAAATTAGACAAAACACTTTCTTTAAAAGCAAGAAAATTAAATAGAGAATGGGTTATCGAAGTTGAAGGAATTGTAAAAGAAAGAAGTAGTAAGAATTTAAAAATTGATACTGGGGAAATTGAGATAGAGGTTGAAAAATTCACTGTTTTAAACGAGTCTAAAACACCACCATTTACTATTGAAGATGAAACTGATGGTGGAGAAGAGCTAAGAATGAAATATAGATTTCTTGATTTAAGACGAAATCCTTTGCAAGAAAATTTAGCGCTAAGAAGCAAAATGAGTATTGAGATTCGAAATTTTTTTCATCAAAACAATTTTTTGGAAATCGAAACTCCTTATTTGATAAAGTCTACGCCAGAAGGAGCTCGGGATTTTATAGTGCCAAGCAGAATGAATAAGCAACAGTTTTACGCACTTCCCCAATCTCCACAAACATTTAAACAGCTTCTAATGGTAAGTGGCTACGATCGTTATTTTCAAATTGTAAAATGCTTTAGAGACGAGGACTTGAGATCCGACAGACAGCCTGAATTTACTCAAGTTGATTGTGAGATGGCTTTTGTCAATCAACAAGAAGTATTAGAAACTTTTGAAGGTTTAATTAAATTTCTTTTTAAAAAGATTCTAAAAACAGACTTCCCTAAACCATTTCCAGTTATTTCTTACAGCGATGCAATTGAAAAATATGGTTCTGACAAACCTGACACAAGATTTGAAATGGAATTGTCTTACTTAGAAGATCTTGCAAAAGGAAAAGGCTTTAAAGTTTTTGATGAATCTGAATCTGTCGTTGCAATAAGTGTTCCAGGTGGTGCAGAATATTCAAGAAAAAAATTAGATGAATTAACCGAGTGGGTAAAAAGACCCCAAATTGGAGCTAGAGGCCTTGTTTATGTAAAATATAACGAAGATCAAACTTTCAAATCATCGGTAGATAAGTTTTACGATTCATCTCATTTAAAACAATGGGCAGAAAAATGTGGTGCCAGTGCTGGTGATTTACTTTTAATCTTAAGCGGGGGAAAATCAGATGTTCAATCTCAAATGAACGAATTAAGACTATTAATGGGAAGTCGTCTTGGCCTAAGAGATGCGAAAGTTTTCAAGCCTGTTTGGGTGGTTGATTTTCCACTTTTAGAAAAAGATGAAACAACCAATAGTTTTCATGCAATGCATCATCCATTTACTTCTCCTAAAGCCAGTGATTTAGCTATGTTAGAGACTAATCCTGAAAATGTCAGTGCCAATGCCTACGACTTGGCTATTAACGGAGTTGAAGTTGGAGGCGGATCTATAAGAATTCACGATAGAAAAATTCAGGAAAAAATGTTTGAGATTCTTGGATTTAGCAAAGAAGAAGCCCAGGCCCAATTTGGATTTTTAATGAGTGCTTTTGAATATGGAGCTCCGCCACATGGAGGAATTGCTTTTGGTTTTGATAGACTTTGTGCCCTATTTGGTGGTAAAGACAACATTAGGGATTTTATTGCTTTTCCAAAAAATAACCAAGGCAGAGATGTTATGATTGAAGCGCCTTCTAAGATTGATCAAGCCCAACTTGACGAATTGGAGATAAGCCTTCCAAAATTAAAAGACTAATTTTCTTTTTTAATAGCAATTAGAGAAATTATTCCTAACAAGATCATAAATATTGTTTGGGAGGACCACATTAGCATTCCAAAAGACTTAGCAACTTGACCGTCGTATCCATAGAGCTCAATTAAAGCAGATGCAACCATTATTGGATAAAGTCCAATTCCACCAGGTGTTGCACCAATTGCTATTGTGCCTGCGACAAAACAAGCAAATACAGCATTAATAGTAATATTTTCAATATCTGGCAGCGCCAAGGCCGTTATCCAAAGCATAGCAATATAGCAAGACCAAATAAAAAAAGTATGGATTATAAAACCAATTTTATTCTTTAATCTTAATATGGCTGCAGCCCCTTGAATTATTCCTTTTAAAAAATCTACAACTTTAACTCTAACTTTCTTAAGCCCTATTAAAATTCCTAAGAAAATAATTCCAAGAATTAGTAAACAAGGAAGTAAATATGGATTAGAAGAACTATTGGATATTTGTCTAAGCTCATTAAATTTTTCTTGATCTGCTTGAAATAAAAACGCAATAAAAAACACCAAGGCAAACATTATTAGGTCTATGACTCTTTCAATGACAATAGTTCCGAAAATTTGATCTGATTTTGTTTTTTGATATCTGCTAAAATAAGCTGCTCTAGCTAACTCTCCTGATCTTGGAATGGTTAAATTAATAATGTAACCAATCATAACACTGTGATACATGAGACTTAATTTTGGTTTTAAGTCAAGTGTTTCTAACAAGTATTTCCATCTATATGCCCTGCTAAGATGTGCAAAAAAAGCTATTGTAAGAGCAATAAAAACCCATCCATAATTAGCTTCAGTTAAGGATTTTAAAAAATATTCTTTTTCTGTTTCTGTAGAATTTGAAATAAAATACCATGTTAGATATACTCCAATAGCAATTGGCAGAGAAATCTTTAAAATTTTGATTAGCTTGTTTTTCATTGGTCGAGTGCAATATTATCAATTAACCTAATACCGCCCAAGTTTGTTGCAGTAAATGCTCTCCAACTTTTTAACTCATCACCATTGTTTAATAAATCATCGGAATGTCTAATTTCAAAATATTCTGGTTCAGAAAATTCTGCTAATTTTTTTAAGGATATTTTTTCTAGCTCTTCTCTGTTGGAAAAATTAAAATTCTCCTTGCAGTATTTAAGAACTTTATATATCTCTTTTGCCTTTTGAAAATCTTTAGATGAAAGTCTACTGTTTCTAGAGCTCATTGCTAAGCCGATTTGTTCTCTTTGAGTTGGGCACATAATCATTTCAATTTGTGGAAAACAAACCCTAGCTAATTCTTTAATAATTAAATACTGTTGGTAATCCTTTTCTCCAAAGAACGCATAATTGGGATTTATTAGTTTAAAAAATATATTAACAACTCTAATTACCCCCTGAAAATGCCCTTTTCTTTTTGTTGCTTCCAAGACACTATCTAGATTTCCTAAAGGTATCTCCACAGGTTTTTCATTATTGTACAAATTGTTGTAATCTGGGCAAAAGACAAGATCGACCTCTTCCTGCTTTAAAGTCAATAAATCTTCTTTAAGACTAACTGGATAGTTTTCAAAATCGGAGGGGTTATTAAATTGAGTAGGATTTATAAATATAGATACTACTGTGAAAGCAGCTTTTTTTTTCGAGGCTTTAATTAATGAGCGATGTCCTTGATGAAGAAAACCCATAGTGGGAACAAATCCAATTGACCTGTTGGATTCAGTAGGTAGAGCTTCATTTAGTTTTTGGAGTTGTTTTACTACTTGCATTACTTATTATAACTGGATTAAAGCTACTATAAATGTTGGTTTTATGTGTTTTTTTTTTATATTTTTGTAACTCATTATTTTTAAGCAGGAGATTAGTAGTTATGGAAAAAAGTAAAATTCTTTATGTTACCCAAGAAATCGATCCGTTTTTAATAGAATCTGAAATTTCAAGTCTTGTTAGAAAAGTTGCGCAAGGTGTTCACGAGGCGGACAAAGAAATTAGAATTTTCATGCCCAGGTTTGGAGTTATCAATGAAAGGAGACACCAGCTTCACGAAGTAATTAGGCTATCAGGAATGAATTTAATTATTAATGACTACGATCACCCATTAATCATTAAAGTTGCATCTATTCCACAAATTAGAATTCAAGTATATTTTATTGATAATGAAGAATACTTTAAGAAGAAATTCTTATTCAAAGATGCCAAAGGAAAATACTTTAAGGACAATGACGAAAGGTCTATGTTTTTCTGCAGAGGGGTTCTAGAAACAGTTAAAAAACTTGGATGGATGCCTGACATCGTTCATTGTCATGGATGGATGACAGCATTAATGCCGGTCTACTTGAAATCAGTCTATGCTATTGATCCTCATTTTTCAGGGGCAAAAGTAATTTACAGTGTTTACAACAGAGACGAAAAACTTAAATTTTCTAAAAATTTAGATGCCAAACTAGAATTTGACGAAATTCCAATCTCAAAAATTGATATTGATGGGGCTATAGGAGTGAATAAACTTCATGAAATAGCAGTTCAATGGAGTGACGCTATTGGAATTTGCAGTCCAGAAATTGATGATTCACTGATGGAGATTATCAAAGCCTCTAAAAAACCACTACTTGAACACCATGAAGAAGAGCAAACAATTGATGCACATCAAGATTTTTATGATAAAGTTCTTAGTGAAAATGGAGTTCTTGCTTAGTCAGACAGTATTGATCAAATCACGTAATTTTTTATTTTTAGTATTTGGTTTACTAACCACAGCCTTTCTCTTTAGCTCTTGTGAAAAAGACAATGAATTTGGAATTGAAATTAATCCAGACTCCAACACTTTAGGAGTAATTTATTCCGATTCATTTTCTATTCATACTTTTTCAGTTATGTCTGATAGCATTAGAACTGATGAACTAAATGGCCCTAGTCCACTAGGAAACTATATAGATCCTGTTTTTGGAGAAGTAAATGCTTCAATTATTACGCAAATAAGGCTAGAACAATCTTATAATTTTATTCCAGATAATGGAAATATTAACGATATTGTAGTAGATTCTGTTGTGCTGTATTTGGCAATAGATGGATATTACGGAGATATTCAAGAACAAGAATTTAAAGTTGAAATACTAGATGAGGATATTTATAAAGATTCTATTTACCATAACACAACGAATATAATTACCAAAGCAGAGGATATTTCTAAGGGTTTAAGTATTGAATCTAATCCACTATTTCCTGGTTATTTTTCTGGTGGATTAGTAGATAAAGCAATTTTAGGAATTCCTTTAAATATTGAAAAATTTGCAACGCCAATTGTAAACGAATCTGGAAATACTACTTTGGAGGGAAACGATGGAGATAACGAATTTTTAACATTTTTTAAAGGCATAAAAATTTCAAGTGTAAATGGAGCTAATGGGGGGCTTTATTATATAAATCTACTTAACTCTTTTTCTAGAATAAGATTATTTTACAGAGATACTAGCGGAGTTTCTACTGAACATGATACGTTGGATTTTGATTTCAATATTAATAGTAATTGTGCATATTTTCATAAAGTAGTCCATGACTATACTGGTACAGAAATAGAAAATGTTGTTAACCAACCGACTTTGGGTCAAAATCAGTTTTTCATTCAGACATTAGGTGGTATCAATGGAAGAATGGCCATTCCCGGCTTGGATTCTTTAATAGCAAAACCTGTGATAATTAATAAGGCGGAAATTATTTTGCCATTTGAGGATTATCTTTACGACGACTATCCTTCCCCTTCTAGTTTATTTATTTCAAGAAAAAATGCAGAAGGAGAGTATGAGTTTTTACCAGACTTGTTTGAGGGTAGTTTAGGAGGGAATTTTAATGTTGTTAATAAAAATTACACTTTCAATATTACAAGACATCTTAATGAAATTGTGGCTGAAAAAACAATTAACGACACTATAAAAATATTTCCAAACGGAAATGGAATAACAGCTAATAGAGTAGTTTTAAATGGAATGAATTCCACCAAAAAAGACAAGGCTAAAGTAGTAATTTCATATACAAAATATTAATATTTATGTGTGGTATCGTAGCTTATTTAGGTGAAAAAAATGCCTATGAAGTAGTAATCAAAGGTCTCCAAAGATTGGAATATAGGGGCTACGACAGCTCCGGAGTGGCAATTCATAAGAACAAGTCTGTAAATATTTACAAGCAAAAAGGAAAGGTTCAAGATCTAATTGATTTTGCCAGCGATAAAGACACTAAGGGAAACCTTGCAATTGGACACACGCGATGGGCAACTCACGGTCTTCCAAATAATGTAAATGCTCATCCTCACCAATCTAGTAATGGAAAAATAAGCCTTGTTCACAACGGAATTATTGAAAATTATTCTGTTTTAAAAAAAGAATTAGAACAAAGAGGACATAAATTTTTAAGTGAAACCGACACTGAAGTTTTAGTTCATTTAATTGGTGATATACATAAAAATGGAAAACAGAGTCTATTTGATTCTGTAAGATTGGCTTTAAACGAAGTTATTGGGGCTTATGCTATTGTGGTTATAAGCGATGACAATCCCGATGAATTAATTGCTGCTAGAAAATCAAGTCCATTGGTGGTTGGGTTAGGTCAAGGAGAATTCTTTTGTGCATCTGATGCAACACCTATAATAGAATATACTAAGAATGTAGTTTATTTAGAAGATGGGGAAATTGCACATATAAGTTTAAAAAATGGATTGAAGTTAAAGACCATTGGCAATCAAAATAAAACTCCATATATACAAGAGCTAGAAATGCATTTGGAAACCTTAGAAAAAGGCGGCTATGAGCACTTTATGCTAAAAGAGATATACGAACAGCCTCAATCTATTTTAGATTCTATGAGAGGTCGTTTTAGCATTTCACAAGGAAAAGTTGCATTAGGTGGGATATTAGACTATGAAGAAAAGCTAATTAATGCCAAACGATTAATATTTGTGGCTTGTGGAACTTCTTGGCACGCTGGCTTAGTAGGAGAATATTTATTTGAAGAAATTGCAAGAATACCTGTTGAGGTGGAGTACGCATCGGAATTTAGATATAGAAATCCTATAATCAATGAAGACGATGTGGTAATAGCTATTTCTCAGTCAGGGGAAACTGCAGATACTCTAGCAGCAATAAAACTAGCTAAAGAAAGAAAAGCTACACTAATAGGAGTTTGTAATGTTGTAGGCAGCTCTATTTCTAGAGAAACCCATTGCGGTTCCTATACACATGCAGGGCCAGAAATTGGCGTAGCGTCTACCAAAGCCTTTACTGCCCAAGTAACAATATTAACTCTTATGGCCATGATGATTGGCAGAAGGAAAGGGACCATAACCAATGAAAGATTTAATAGATTATTAGTAGAACTGAATGCTATTCCGGAGAAACTAAAAACTGTTTTGAAAGAAAATGATTTGATTGAAAAAATTGCCAAAATATACCATAAATCAACCAATGCACTTTATTTGGGAAGGGGTATTAATTTCCCATTGGCATTAGAAGGGGCTTTAAAACTTAAAGAAATTTCTTATATCCATGCTGAAGGATATCCTGCTGCAGAAATGAAGCATGGGCCAATTGCTTTAATTGATGAAGAAATGCCAGTTTTTGTTATTGCTACTAAGGATTCTAGTTATGAGAAAATAGTTTCCAACATTCAGGAAGTAAAAGCAAGAAAAGGAAAAGTTATTGCAATTGTAAGTCATGGAGATACAGAAGTAAAGAAAATAGCAGATCATTATATAGAGATTCCAAAATGTGACGAATTATTGGTTCCTTTATTGGCTACAGTGCCACTTCAATTACTTAGTTATCATATAGCACTAATGAGAGAATGTAATGTTGATCAGCCAAGGAATTTAGCGAAGTCTGTTACCGTAGAGTAACTGCAAGGAACCACTATTCTTACCCCTACTCATTCAATGTAATGTTCACAATATCAGTAACTACCACTAAATTGTGGGAGTCTAATTATAGTGAATATCAACAATTTTTATTTAACAAAATAAAGAGTTTTAAGGAGTCTATTCTTACCCCTTTAGGGTATAGAAGGATTTCTAAGATATTAAACGATGAGGGACTTCTAACATCCCGTAAAACACCATTTACCAATACAAAAGTGTTCTCAATCTATCAAAAAGGACTAAAAAGAGAGGAAAGAATGAATAGAAAAGATATTGTTGAGGTATCTCCAGTTGAAATTGAACCATTTTAAATTTCCATTAATAATAAACTCAATTCGTCAACACTCCTAGTAGGTTATTTACCATTTATTCTAACATTACTTATATCCTTTTATATTAATCCATATAGTTTCTGTAAATAATTTGTAGAAATATGGTTTTATTAAATCTATTCTAATACTTATTGATAGTTAACATCCCTCAGAAAGGTGTTATAGTCAACAACCGACGGTATTGAAATATACTCGGAGTGATAAGTGAACAACTGAACTGAACGATAATGGGGTTGTGATAGTGAGTACTCAAGTGATGAGTTATTCTATCAGTCGTCTACAATGGATTAAAGGAAAAGGATTCCATACTTAATTCATTGTGAGTATTACGACACTGATAGGATAGATTGTATCTAAGTGATAAATAATAAGGAGAAACAACAATGAAAAAGACAACAGGTCAACTACACGGAGAATTAATGAATAGTTTATATCAATTCACAAAGGATTTAGGATATCATCTACCACCAGATAAAATCTTTGATACCACTACATCCTTAATTGATGTATTTGTGAGTTATGAAAGATATAGAGAATCAATTATTTCAGAAACATCAAAACAATTAGAAGATAGGATTGGAGAATTACCAATCGAAAAACAAAATAGATTAAAAGAAATATTTCAGAATGGAGTAAAAAAATGAATGATAGATTACTAACTAAATATGAGGTTATGGAAACTTTAAAAATCAGTAGAAAACACTTTGAGAAATTGGTAAAAGAAAAAGAACTACCAATGATTCAAATAACCCCATATAAGAGATATGTAAGAAGTTCTCATCTCAACCGATACATTGATGAACGAAC
>Ga0233444_10006035_pt1 | contig 10933 bp, 12 predicted proteins | sample SI_124_October20_6_FD_182792 | JGI IMG/M metagenome (GOLD analysis project Ga0233444, IMG submission 182792) | Seawater microbial communities from Saanich Inlet, British Columbia, Canada - SI_124_October2016_10_MG | ecosystem: Environmental > Aquatic > Marine > Inlet | place: Canada: British...
CTCACGGACATTCATTTGAACGTACAAATCACCTGCTGGCCCCCCATTGGCGCCAGCTTCACCTTGTCCTGATAGTCGAATGCGGTCGCCCGTGTCGACCCCAGGCGGCACCTTAACCGATAAGGTTTTCTGCTCTTCTACCCGACCCTGACCGCGACAAGGTGGACAAGGATCCGAGATTATTTTGCCCTGACCCCGACATCGTGGACAGGTTTGCTGGAGCGAGAAAAACCCCTGCCGCGCGGTAATCTGACCGGAACCGCCACACTGGACGCAAGCCATTGGCTTGGTACCAGCCTTCGCGCCTGATCCCAGGCAGGACATACATTCGACCAAGGTCGGAATTTTAATTTTAGGATTGGTTCCTCGGACCGCTTCTTCAAGCGTAATATCCAAAATATACTTTAGATCAGAGCCTCGATGCACCTGACTCTGACCTCGCCCCCCTGAGAAAATATCACCAAAGACATCTTCAAAAATTGAGCCGAAGTTACCGGAGTTTCCGAATCCACCACGGCCACCGCCGCCTTCAAAAGCAGCATGTCCGTATTGATCAAAGGTCGATCGCTTTTCAGCATCGAGTAAGACTTCAGCCGCCTCACTTGCCTCTTTAAACTTTTCCTCGGCCTCGACATTCCCCTCATTGCGATCAGGGTGATGCTTCATCGCCAAACGGCGATAAGCCTTTTTAATTTCCTGCTCAGAGGCGCTTTTGGCAACCCCTAGGACCTCGTAATAATCGCGCTTCGCCATAACCTATATGCCTGATCCTAGGGAGAGTATAAAAAAGAACGACAAGTCTACTTCTCGTCCTTTACTTCCTCGAATTCAGCATCGACGGCATCATCGTTGCCCTCAGCACCACCGCTGCTGGCCTCAGCATCCGCACCGGGTTGCGCAGCTTCAGCTTGCTTGGCGTACATCTTTTGCGCCAGGCCTTGTGACACTTCGGTCAGCTTCTGCGTTTTCGCGTCAATCGCTTCGAGATCTGAGTCCTTCAGTGCTGCTTCAAGTTCAGAAATGGCGGTTTCAATCTCCGCTCGCTCAGCCTCTGAAGCTTCATCGCCCGCTTCTTCCAAAGTCTTTCGGGTCGCGTGAATCATGCCGTCTGCGGTATTGCGCGCCGCCACCATGGACTCAAACTTTTTATCATCTTCAGCGTGGGCTTCCGCATCCCGAATCATCTGATCCACTTCTTCATCCGATAACCCGCTACTGGCCTTGATGACAATCGACTGCTCTTTACCGGTTGCCTTATCCTTGGCCGAAACATTTAAAATGCCATTCGCATCCAAATCAAAGCTGACCTCAATCTGGGGCGTGCCGCGCGGAGAGGGCGGAATATCGGACAGGTCAAACTGACCCAAGGACTTGTTCTGCCCAGCCTGTTTACGTTCACCTTGCAACACGTGGATCGTGACTGCAGGCTGGTTGTCTTCAGCCGTCGAAAAAACCTGAGACTTTCGAGTTGGGATCGTCGTATTTTTCTCAATTAAAGAACTCATGACGCCGCCCATGGTCTCGATCCCTAACGACAAAGGCGTCACGTCCAGCAGCAAAACGTCTTTGACATCACCGGCCAAGACAGCAGCTTGAATTGACGCACCCATCGCTACCGCTTCGTCGGGATTGATATCCTTACGCGCGTCTTTTCCGAAGAACTCTTTTACCTTACGCTGAACCAACGGCATCCGGGTCTGACCACCTACGAGAATAATATCGTCGATATCTGAAATAGACATACTCGCATCTTTCAAAGCGACTCGAAGTGGCTCGAGCGTTCGATCGACCAAATCCTCCACCAAGGATTCCAGCTTGCTTTGGGTGATCTTCAACACCAAGTGCTTTGGACCACTCGCATCGGCGGTAATATAAGGCAAATTAATTTCTGTCTGGCTAGAACTAGACAACTCGATCTTGGCTTTTTCGGCGGCTTCTTTTAATCGCTGTAGCGCTAACGAGTCCTGACTGAGATCCATCCCTTGATCTTTTTTAAACGCCTCAACCAAGTAATCAATAATACGCATGTCGAAGTCTTCACCACCCAAGAAGGTGTCGCCATTGGTTGAGAGCACTTCAAATTGCTTTTCTCCATCAACATCCGCGATTTCAATCACAGATATGTCAAAGGTGCCGCCCCCAAGATCATATACCGCAATGGTCGAATCCCCGGGCGCCTTGTCCATACCGTACGCTAGCGCGGCAGCCGTTGGTTCATTGATAATTCGCTTTACGTCTAGACCCGCGATTCGCCCGGCGTCTTTGGTTGCTTGACGCTGGGAATCATTAAAATAAGCCGGCACCGTAATGACCGCCTCGGTCACCGTCTCGCCCAAGAAATCCTCAGCCGTCTTCTTCATCTTCATGAGGATCTGAGCAGAAACCTGAGGTGGGGCTAACCGATCATTTTTAACTTTCACCCAAGCATCGCCATTGTCTGCTTTGACAATCCCGTAAGGCACCATCTTGATATCGCGCTGGACCACCTCATCTTCAAACTGACGGCCAATCAACCGCTTGATCGCAAACAGCGTATTGTTCGGGTTCGTAACAGCTTGCCGCTTGGCAGACTGGCCAACCAAGGTTTCGTCATCATCTGTATAGGCAACCACAGACGGTGTCGTGCGATCGCCTTCTGAGTTCTCGATAATTTTTGATGCCCCACCGTCCAATACCGCAACACAGCTGTTCGTGGTTCCAAGGTCAATCCCAATTATTTTAGCCATTTTTCTTCTCCATTCGCTCGGGCACCACTGCCCAATCTTTAATTCATGCCTCCTCAATGAGGCCGTTCAATTTTTTTTCAAGCACCTGCAGGGGGTTTGGATACGATCACCATAGCAGGCCGGACCAATCGCTCATGCAACCGATAGCCCTTTTGGATGACTGCCATGACCGAATTGGGCTCCATATCCGGATTTTCAATCAATGACAGCGCTTCGTGAACATTGGGGTCGAAAGCCTGCCCCAATGGATCCAACATCTGCACACCTTCTTTTTCGAACACATCCGTAAACATCTTAAAACACAGCTTTAGACCCTCAAGTTGGGGGTCATCCTCAGGGGTTTCCGCCTGAAGACTGGTCTCGATTGCTTTTTCTAAGCTGTCCAACACTGGCAGCAGGTTCTGAATGAGACGCTCAACCCCGAACTTATGCGCGTTCTGCACATCTCGCTCGGCACGCTTCCTAAGATTTTGCATTTCAGCCTCAGCACGCAGCGCTTGGTCTCGCGCTTTATCGGCTTCCGCCTGAAGGTCAAGCAGTGGGTCTACAGCTTCCGCATCAATTAATGTCTCGAGCGGTTCTTGCAGCGCGCTGTCTTCGGACCCTTGGGTCTCGCTCGGAGCAATCTCAGCTTGATCTTCGCTGTGCTCTGGAGACGTTTCGTTTGAGTTCGTCATATTGAATTCTCCCCGTAATAGGTAGCCATATTGGGGTTCAATTGATCAAATTCAAGGGGGTTTTCAAAAATTATGCTGCCCCCAGCGGGAATCTCCCTGAGGAAGTTCGGCAAGGCACTACCGCTCGGAGATGTCCATCGCAGCCGTTAACATTCTGGCTGTCGCATCCACAATGGGGATGATGCGATCATAAGCCATTCGAGTTGGCCCGATCACGCCGAGCACACCGACACACTCACCCGCAACTTGGTAGGGTGAAGTCACGAGACTACAATCACCGAGCAATTCATACCCCGACTCCTGCCCGATAAAGAGCTTAATACCATCAGACTCCATGCAACGGTCTAGGACATGAAGGATATCGCCTTTTAATGAAAACGCTTTGAACAAACCGCGAAGATCCTGAAGCCTTTGGGTTTGGTCGCCGTCTAATAAATTTTCTTGACCTGCAACGACAAAATCGCCGTTGTCTGCCGGGTCGAGTATTTGATCTGCGACGTCGAGGGTTCGCTGCATTAATTGATTCATTTGCACGCGGTCACCCTTCATCGAGCCAACCAACTCCGCCCGGATTTTCGTCAGGCTTTTCCCCGCGTAGTGCGCATTTAAAAAATTAGAAATTTCCTTAAGCTCAATTTCTGAATAGGCGTGCTCGATATGAATGACGCGGTTTTCAACCTCATGGTCATTGAGCACAAGAATCGCCAGCACACGACCCGGAGATAACAACAGGAACTCGATGTGCTTGAGTTTTAACTGACTCGGCCGCGGCACTGTAACCAACCCTGCGAGCTGGGTCACTTCAGACAACAAGCCCGAAGCTGATTGAATCAACTCTGACGCGGTCATATCAGGATCCAATGAAAGCGATAACCGAAAAAGGTCTTCAGCCCCAAGCGGCTCTACTTGGATGAGCGAATCGACGAAAAACCGGTACGCTTGCTCGGTCGGGATTCTCCCGGCAGACGTGTGAGGCGATTTCAAATATCCTTGCTCTTCCAACTCGGCCATCATGAATCGAATCGAGGCTGGACTCATCGAGACCCCGGCGGCTGCAAGGCGCGCCGAGGCAACTGGCTGCCCTTCGGCGATATAGTTTTCGACGATCGTGCGTAATAAATTTTGCGATTTTGCTGTAATCACTTTGATCGTTCCATTAACCAATCGACCCGCTTAGTCGGACAATATAGCCGCAACCCTCAGGTAAAAAAAGCGAAGATAAAAGGAATGTATCCATGTATTTTCTGGGTACATTTGACTACCATTTCAACTCAAACCCAAATCGATAACAATCGTCGCCATGCTCACGCATTTATCCATTAAAAATCTCGCCGTTGTCGATTCGATCAGCATCGAGATTGCGCCCGGCATGACGGTGGTCACGGGCGAGACTGGCGTTGGCAAATCATTGGTTGTCGATGGCCTGGCATTATTAATGGGCCAAAGAGCTGAATCCCACCTCGTCGGTCAAGCATCAAACAAGGCAGAGCTCTGCGGTATCTTTTTGCTCGACCAAGCGCCCCTTGCTCGCGCCTGGCTTGCCGAACATGACGTCGACAACAGCGATTCGGAAGTCGTGGTTCGACGCATCATTAACACCGAAGGCCCTAGCAGGGCCTTCATCAATGGCACGCCGATGACGCTGTCCCAGCTCAAGTCATTCAGCGAGTCCCTGCTGGACATTCACGCCCAGCACGAGCACCAGGCCCTACTCAAGCGCGACAGTCAGCGCCAGCTGCTCGACGAATTCGCAGCCGCCACGCCGCTTGCTGAAAGTGTTGCCGCGTTATTCGAGGCCTGGTCAGCATTACAAGCCAAGCAGAGCGCGCTGCTAGCCAGTCAAAAAGACCGAGCAGATCGAATTGGCTTTTTAGAATACCAACTTGAGGAGCTCACCAAGCTCGACCTACAAGCAGGCGAGGTCAGCGCCCTGGATGCAGAATTATTACAACTGGCTGATGCCGACGAAAACATGAGCTTTGCGCAACAGGCTCAGCGACTTATCAGTGAAGACGATACCGGCGGCGGCCTGGGGGCTCTGCAATCCGCGCGCCTTGCCTTGGGCAAAGTCACCGATCCCAATCTAGGCGCTGCACGGGATCAAATGGATCAGTTCTTACTTCAAATAGAAGAGCTCAATCGAGATCTTTTGCGCTATCTCGATATCAGCCAGGCTGATCCGCAGCGGCTGCAATGGGTTGAACACCGCATGCAACAAATTCATGACATTTCAAGGAAGCACCGATGTCCGCCGGAGCAGCTCATCGCACTGCATGCGACCTTGAGCGATGAGCTGGTGCAATTAAGCGATTCGGACGCAGCGGTTGAGACACTAAGCGACGACATCCAAACTGCAAAAAATAATTGGGCAGCGGCAGCCGCTCGGCTCTCTAAAAAAAGAGCCAAAGGCAAAGCGAAAATTGAAACAACGGTCAAGAACTTACTCACTCAGATGGGGATGGGCAATGCTCGTCTCGAGGTGGGCCTTGCGCCTTACACGCAACCCAGTCGATTTGGCGAGGAAGAAACCACTTTTTTGATCGCGACCAATCCAGGTCAAACACCCCAACCGCTTAATAAAATAGCCTCCGGCGGTGAGCTTTCAAGAATTAGCCTTGCAATTCAAGTGGCGACCCTCGGGACCAGCGCGGTCGGCACCATCATTTTTGATGAAGTTGATGTCGGGATTGGCGGCGGCGTTGCCCAAACGGTCGGGGCGCTTTTAAGAACTCTGAGCGCACAAGCACAAGTTCTGTGCGTCACCCATCTCGGACAAGTGGCAGCCCAGGGCCACAATCACTTTAAAGTCACCAAAGATTCCAACGCAACCGCCATAGAATTGCTGAGCGATTCGGGACGGGTGGCGGAGATTGCAAGAATGTTGAGCGGCATTGAGATTACCAAAAAGTCGTTAGCTCACGCCCGAGAAATGATCATGACGGCGCAATCCGTCTAATCCGCGATTGCTTGCAACGGCCTCTACCGACAACTCGGGCATAACCCGTACATATTTAGCTGATGGTCGGTTAACTCAAAGCCCATCTCAAGCGCGATCGCTTCTTGTCTTTTTTCAATCTCTCGATCCGTAAACTCCTCCACCCGGCCACATTTTACGCAGACGATGTGATCGTGGTGAGCTTCTGGCGATAACTCAAAGATCGAATGGCCACCCTCAAAATGATGCCGGGTTACCAGCCCAGCATCTTCAAACTGCGTGAGCACTCGGTACACCGTCGCAAGACCAATTTCCTCGCCACTGTCGAGTAACAATCGATAAACATCTTCAGCACTCATATGACGGACCTTGGAGGTCTCGAGGGCATGCAGGATTTTCAGCCTTGGCAACGTGATTTTCAGGCCTGCGTCTTTGAGGTCTTGGGTTTCCGCCGTCATAAGTACTCGTCAGATTCTCTTAGCTGAGCCCACATTATACGATACAATGCCCACAGTCGTGACCCTGCGTGAACAGGTCACTCATCTTTCGACGAACATAGAGATCAATTGTTGTGAAATTGAATCGAAAAGTGCCCTTACTGCTACTCCTTCTGAGCCTTGTGGGCTGCGGGAGCATCGGATTTCCTGGCGTCTACAAGCTGACGATCCAGCAGGGCAACATTGTTTCACAAGAAATGATCGATAAATTAAAACCGGGAATGACCCGAGCACAAATACAGTTCGTCCTTGGCAATCCAGTGCTTGCGGACTCTTTCAACAGCGAACGATGGAATTATATCTACACCATTGCCTACCCAGATCAGCCTGTCATCAAACAGGAGCTCATTATCGTTTTCGAAAACAATCGTTTGGTCCGATTTGAAGGGGACTATGTGCCCAGTAGCGCTACTACGTCAGACCAACGCTAACGTCCTGCGCGATTGCGGCGACGCGCCTTCGGATCATTTATTAATGGCCGATAAACTTCAATCCGGTCTCCTACCTGGACCTCACGCTCGTCATCGACAACTTGACCAAAAACACCGCAGGGCAAACACGAAAAGTCATAGTCCGGAAACATCGACGGCAACAGAGAGCCCATCACGGCCGTGCGAATACTGGTGCCTTGCGTCACCGTGATCGGCATCAAAGCCTGACTTTGAGGGGCGGCAAAACATACCTCCGCAGATAAATCAGCCATGAAGATCATCCAACCGCGCTGTGAAAGCATCGACCATCCGGTCGGCGGCCACACCAAAAACCCGCCCAAAGGTCTGATCCATTAATTTGCTACTAAATTCAAACCGCATATCTAATGAGATTTTACATCCGGCATCGCCGAGCGCGTCAAAAGCCCAGCCTCCTTCAAGTTGCTGGAACGGCCCATCAACCAGCGACAAACCAATCACATTGGGCCGCATTAACTGATTTTTGGTGGTAAAGCTTTGCCGAATGCCCGATTTTGCCAGGACCAGCGTCGCGATGACCTCGGTTTCAGTTCTTTGAAGCACCCGACTTTCGGCGCACCAAGGTAAAAATTCTGAGTACGCATCAATTTGATCCACGACCTCAAAGGCCACCTCACACGCGTAGGGCACCAGAGCGGTTCTTTTGATCTGTCTCAAAACGTTATCTGTCCATTAAAAAATAGTCACTAGGAACACGATCAAGACACCCAAAGGCGCTATAAACCGCGTCAGAAACCGCCATACTGGCAGGGCGCCTTGATCTTCTGTTAGCTGGGCTTGCAACTGGTCCTCACTAAGCAGCCAACCCGTGAAGATCGCAATGAGAATCCCACCAAGCGGCAACAAAATATTATTCGAGACATAATCCATTACATCGAAAAAGTTCATGCCATTGGTCAGGGTCCACTCTGCGCCTAAATTAAAGGACAAAGCGCTACCCAGACCCAGCAGCCAAGCAATGAAGCCAACCAAGACGGCACCCCGAGCCCGCCCTAAGCGTGTTTTTTCAACCACCCAAGCCACGGCAGGCTCGAGCAGTGAAATGCTGGAGGTGATCGCCGCGAAGCTTACCAAGACAAAAAATATGGTACCGAAAATTTGACCGCCTACCATCTGGCCAAAAGCAATCGGCAGGGTAATAAACATGAGACCCGGGCCCGCAGAGCTCTCAAGGCCATTTGCGAACACTAAAGGGAAGATCACCATCCCAGACATCAGTGCAACACCCGTATCCAATAGCGCAATCGTTGCTGCTGTTCCCACGATCGATGACCCTTTCGGCATGTAGGCGCCGTAGGCCATTATCGCACCCATGCCCAAGCTCAGCGTGAAAAAGGCTTGGCCCATGGCCGTAATCAAACTGTTCGAGCTGAAATCATCAAAGTTGGGTTGAAACAAGAACATTAAACCCTCAACAAAATGCCCGGTCGTGAGCGCGCTGTACAACACTAAGACAACCAACAACAGAAACAACGCGGGCATTAAATACCGAACCGTCATCTCAAGACCTCGCCCCACACCCCGGGCGGCTATTGTAATGGTCAGCGCCATGAAGGCGGTTTGCCAGCCAACGACTTTTAGCGGATCACCAATAAAGTCATCAAAACTGTTAGCCGCGGCGTTCGCCTCAATCCCAACGAAGTTGCCGGAAACCATATCGCCAACATAGGCCATTGCCCAACCCGCGATGACCCCGTAAAACGACAAAATCATGAAGCCCGCAAGCGCTCCAATCCAACCGATGATTGACCAGGCCGAGCTGGCATTAGACGCCTTGGCTAGGACGAGCATTGCATTGATGGGGCTTTGTCTACCCGCACGACCCAGCAAAATCTCCGACACCAAAATTGGAATTCCGATTAACGCAATACAGCCTAAATACGCTAATACAAATACCCCGCCTCCGTTCTCACCAGCAAGATACGGAAACCGCCAGATATTACCTAAGCCCACAGCGGAGCCGGCTGCTGCAAATATAAACATAAGGCGGGATGACCACATCCCATGCATCGACTCTGATTGATTTAGCATACCGCTTCCTCTCTTGCGCATTTTATTGTCACCATTTTGGCTTGTATCCACAAGTCATCCATTACGACGTACAATAAGCGCATTCCTGTCGAGTAAAGACATTGGCCACCAAAAAAAAATCAAATCCAGGCACCATCGCGAAAAACAAAAAGGCGGGTTTCGAATATCATTTCCATGAAAAATTCGAAGCCGGGCTGGTGTTAGAGGGCTGGGAAGTCAAGTCGATTCGCGCAGGGCGGATCCAGCTGACCGATACCTACATCTATTTTAAGCGCAACGAGGCTTTTCTCTTGGGGGCAAACATTACCCCTTTGCATTCGGCTTCAACGCATGTGGTCGCAGACGCACAAAGACTCAGAAAGCTGTTACTGAATCGGCGAGAAATTGCGCGCTTAATCGGTGGTGTACAACAAAAAGGATTTACCTGTGTACCCTTGGCACTTTATTGGAAGGGTCCCTTGGTGAAGTGCGAACTGGCACTGGCATCTGGTAAGAAGGAACATGATAAGCGCGCCACCATCAAAGAACGAGATTGGCAGCGTGATAAACAGCGCATTGCGAAGGATTACCGGCGCTAATCGTAAACGATATACCCTCGACTTCTTAAACACTGCCGTGCGACCCTTGCTTTTTTGGCTTCCGCGTCGGCCAAACCTTTAGCACCACCGGCCATAACGCCGGCACCAGCAGATTTTTTAGCACTCGATTCACTGCCAGCCGCCATGCTTAGCAATCCACCAAATAGGCCTGTGAGCGCCCCTTTGGATGCAACAATCTGGCCACTATTGACCTGATCGGCATAGTATTGGCATTCCTTGAGATCGGCCTCATAACCCTCCGGGTCAACCCCGGCTTGATCAACAATCGGCGTTGTGGCGCAACCCAATAACAATAGCAGCGGCATCAAGCGCAGAGTCCAGGTCATGTCCAACCTCCAAAGGCAACGGATATCAGTTTACATTTTTTTCCTGACATTTAGCTGAACAACCCACGACGAAAGGCCTTACAAAAAACCCCATTCAATTTCGAAAAACCCGTTCCAGAGAGCAATACGGCGTTCACGGTCACGATTTCCGTCTGGTGCGAGTCACCTATCGCGCCGCCGTAACCTTCGGATACTGGCATACTGGCATACTGGCATACTGGCATACTGGAATCAGTTTATAAACCGAATCAAAACCGTCAATGCCATAATCGAAAAAACCGGATTAGACACGAGGCCCAATCCGGTTTTCGAGTTTCTTACGAACGATTAAACAACCGTTACGTTCGCTGCCTGTAGGCCTTTGTCGCCTTGCTGTACTTCGAACTCTACTTCTTGGCCATCTCTAAGCGATGAAACGCCAGGTGAGGTAATCGCGCGAAAATGTACGAAAACATCTTTGCCGCCTTCCTGAGAGATAAAACCGTAACCTTTTTGGTCGTCAAACCATTTTACTTGTCCACGTACTGTAGCCATTTTTCTTTCCTTACAAGTGAGTTTTCTCCAGAGCAGCAATCACTACCTGAAGGCTGAGAGACTTCAAAATACTTACGAGCGGAGGAAGAAAACGAAAGTGTTACACAAACTACGCGGTCATAAATAGGTGCGGTCATC
>Ga0233444_10006043_pt1 | contig 10925 bp, 10 predicted proteins | sample SI_124_October20_6_FD_182792 | JGI IMG/M metagenome (GOLD analysis project Ga0233444, IMG submission 182792) | Seawater microbial communities from Saanich Inlet, British Columbia, Canada - SI_124_October2016_10_MG | ecosystem: Environmental > Aquatic > Marine > Inlet | place: Canada: British...
TTATTTGAGTTTCTGTAAGATGCGTTATCATTTAAATAACACATATATACATTAACTGATGGGTTAGAACCATAGGATGTATAAGTATAACCACTACCAGAATAATCGAAAGCACCAATTTCGGATGTAACTGTTGATAGAGGAATACCTTGCTTTTCGATTGTTACAGTATTTTTACCACTCTGATACCCACAGCAACTATTCGAAGTCGCATCTCTACCATGAAAACCCTGTGAAGGAAAACCAGTGTGTTTTTCATTCATGTTAGAGCTAGTATTAGTTATTCCATAAGGTGAGATGAATTGACTAAAAACACCTTGATTCATAAAGAGAATAAGCCAAATAAGAGAAAAAATATGTAAATAAAGTTTGCGCATTTTTTTTATTAACAGCACAAACTTAATAAACAGAGGATTATTAGATAGAACATTTAAGAAATGAGTGGTAAAAGAGTGTTTGAGTAGTTAAAAATGGACAAATAAATTACTTTGAGTGGTAATTAAGTATTAATAATCAAGACTTATTAAATTACTTATTAAGTCTTCATCCTTACTCAAATTGAGTTTTTTTCGTAAACGATATCTTCTACTTTCCACAGACCTAACTGAAAGCCCCATTATGTCAGCTATCTCTTTTGTATTAAGGTTCATGCGTAAAAAAGTACATAGCTTTAAATCAGCTGTAGTGAGATCTATATAGGTTCTTGTTAAATACTCAAGATATCCAGGATATGCTGCATTAAACTGATCGGAATACAAGTCTTCTTTACGTTTTTCTGAGAGTATTCTATTAATAGATTTAATTAAAGGTGAGAAAGAATTTCTATCCTTTTCAGATTTCAGCAATGAACTATAATATTTCAAGTCTTTCAGTATATTAGAAACCTGTTCATTTTCCTGAACTATATTGGTAGAAATAGCAGCAAGCTCTCTTTTCTTATGCTCCAATTCAGATTTGGCTATTTTTTCATTTTGAGAAGAAATTATCATTTGCTTATCCAAATAAACCTTTCTGGATAGAAAATATGAAGCTGCAAAAGCTAGTATTAAAATTACTATAATTGAAATAAAAATAATACGAGAGTTTTTCTCTTTCTCATCTTTAATCTCAGCTTTTTTTATAAGGATTTCATTTTTTGATTCTAATCCAGCAAGCAACTGACTTATTTGAATATTATAGCGGTATTCTTTATTCTCTAAGATTTCTTCTAATGTTGATTCTATTTCTTCGCTTAACCCTAATTTGTTAAGAACTTTAATCTTTAATTCTAAAGCGATTTCCTCCTCATTTTGTAAGTTTTGTTCTTTAGAAAGCAAAACACATTCTTCAATTACTTTTAAGCAGTTTTCATAATCCGAAAGCATATAATAAACTTTTGATTTTTTGTTTAGTAAACTCACTTTCTGAAATGCAAATTCACCATAGTGATTTGCTGCTTCATTATAAGCGGTCAAGGCTTGAGCAAACCTTTTTTGTCTAAATAAATACTCGCCTTTGTACTCGTAGCAGTTTCCTAAATAGTTGTCTAAAAGCTTAAACGTTAAATCATCAAAATCTTTGAATTTTGATGATGTCTTTTGAGCTTGTAACATTTCATTAACGCTATCGGTTTTGGATAGGTACAAATTTCCCTTATCCTGCATATTCCATTTATAATATAATTCACTAAAAGACTTGAAAGAATGTGCAATATCGATTGGATTAAAATTATTATAAGTCCTCAAATTATATGATTTCGTAATGTATTCTAATGCCGAATTATAATTTTCAAATTCTATATACACTAAAGCAATATTGTTATAAGTAGTTGATAAACCTCTTACTTTAGCTCTTATAGAATCTAATTGAGAAAAATAAGTTTTAGAAATATCATAAGTTTCTAGTGCTTTATTATACAACCCTTGTTTAAAAAAGATATTTCCAATATTTAATATAAGCCATGGTTGCTGAGTAGGCTGTAATTTATTAAATATAGTACCATCTCTTTTAATTAATTCATACTCATACTTTGCATCTTCCAAATAGGAAAGTGCTAATACAGGTAGGTCTTTTTTAAGATACAATTCACCCAAAGTACTGTATAGGTATAATGTAGTCAGACTAGGTCCCAGAGGAATAAAATCTTCCAAAGAACTTAAACATATAGAAATTGCCAAGTTAGGATCTGAGTACTTTAGTTGATATATCTTTTGTTTTAACTCAATACTTTCATCAATATCAAAAATTCTACTAGAATTTAGGCTGCTATTAGTCTGAGAATATACTGCATTACTACTCATGAGTAGTGTGAGTAATAAAAAGTGTACTTTAATAATCCTAATTAACAGAGTATACATGTAACAAATATACAAAAAAATGCGTATTAATACTATTAAAACGTGTGTTATATAATTTAGTAAACTCACCTACTAACTTATCTAATATTTTATCCAAAAGTGATAGAATAGATAAACAACTTAATTTTATTTAATTAAAATATTATACATTTGCATCTTTAAAACACAATTTATAATATCAATAATGAATAAAGGAACAGTAAAATTTTACGATAGCACCAAAAGATTTGGTTTTATTAAGGAAGACGGTACAGAAGAAGAACATTTTGTACATTCATCAGGTTTAATTGATGAAATTCAAGAAAACGATAAAGTCGAGTTTGAGTTGAAAGAAGGTAATAAAGGATTAAATGCAGTTAACGTAAAAGTTATTTAATATTTTTTCCAAATGAATTTAAAGCTCGTTTTTTGCGGGCTTTTTTTATGCCTTATTTTTAAGTTCGTCTAACTCCATCCACCTATTTAGTTTATCATCCAAAAGATTGTTTAGAGTCTCTAGTTCCTTGCCCTTTTCATACATTAAATCATAACTTACATTAGAATCTTTAAAGAAATTTTCCATCTGTTTTTTTTCTCTCTCAAGCTTTTCTATCTGCCTCTCTAAACTTTTATGCTCTTTTCTGTTTTCATAAGAAAACAGATTTTCTTTTTTACTATTTTCAGGCAAAACCTTTTTCTCTATCTTTTTTTCAATCTTCAGCTCTTTATTTAACTTAGTTCTGTATTCTGAATAACTTGAATATTCATCTTTTATAATTCCATTCCCCTTAAAAATAAATAAGTGATCAGTTAATTTATCCATAAAATACCGATCGTGAGACACCAATATGAGACAGCCCTTAAAATCCAATAAAAACTCCTCTAACTTATTGAGCGTAAGTAAATCCAAGTCATTAGTAGGCTCATCTAAAATTAAAAAATTAGGGTTTTTCATTAAAACCGTGAGCAAATACAATCTTCTTTTCTCTCCACCACTTAATTTAGAAACGTAAGTATATTGCATATTAGAAGGAAACATAAAATGTTCCAATAGCTGAGAAGCAGTTATTTTTTTGTTGTCAGACATTACTATTACTTCTGCAATATCTTTTAATACTTCTATTACTCTCTTATCCTCTTTTAATTGTATTCCCTTTTGAGTAAAATAACCATACACAATAGTTTCTCCAACATTAATTTTACCACTATCTGGTTTTAGAGACTGAGTAATAATATTCAAAAAAGTACTTTTCCCTACTCCATTCTTTCCTATTATTCCAATTCTTTCGCCATTTTTAAAAGTATAATCAAAACCACTTAATATTTTAAGATCACCATAAGATTTATATACTTTTTTAAGTTCTAAAATCTTACCACCCACTCTACTCATCTTCACTTCAAGTTTTAACTCCTGCTTTATTTTTTTAGAAGTTGCTTTGGTTTTTATTACCTCAAAATTATCTACTCTAGATTTAGACTTTGTAGTTCTAGCCTTAGGAGATTTCCTAATCCACTCTAGCTCTTTTTTCATTAGTCTACCAGCCTTAGATAGCTCTACATTGAAATTACTTTCCCTTTCGTCTCTTTTTAGTAGAAAATAGCTGTAATTGCCTTTGTGGTGGTACAACTTACCATCTTCCAATTCTAAAATATGGTTACAAACACGATCTAAAAAATAACGATCGTGGGTAATCATTAAAAGTGTGATATTTTGATTTTTTAAATACTCCTCTAGCCATTCTATCATCTCAATATCCAAATGATTGGTGGGTTCGTCAAGCAACAACATATCTGGTGCATCTATTAGCAATAAAGCCAAAGCCAAACGCTTTTTTTGACCCCCTGAAAGCATTTCTACCTTTGCTTCTAAGTCTATTATCTTAAATTTGGAAAGTATTTGCTTAAGCTCATTGTCGAAATTCCAAGCATTGGCCTTTTCCATTTCTAACGAAGCCTTCTCAAATCTTTCAGCAGTAGTATCGTTATAATTATTGGTCTGCAACTCAAGAGCAGATTCGTACTCTCTTATAATTTTTACAACTTCAGCACTAGAATTGTACAATAGTTCGTTGATAGTATACTTTTCATTAAAAACAGGCTCTTGCTCTAAATAACCAATTCTAATACCATTTCTAATAGTTACTTTACCAGTTCCAGGAACATCTTTACCAGCAATGATTTTTAGCATACTGGTTTTACCAGAGCCATTATTGGCAATTAAAGCTACTTTATCTCCATAATTTAGTCCAAAGTTTAAACCCTCAAAAAGGACTCTTTCTCCAAAAGACTTACTTATATTTTCTACAGATAAATAGTTCAAGGGCTAAACATACCAATTTAAAAGCTGAATTAATATTTTATTTTAATCAGATGTTTTTTAAGGCATCATAAAAAAAACTAGCTTCCTTTAAAAGTGAATTATATTTTACTGGTAATTGTACCTCTTCTTTTGAATTAATCTTATTAAATCCTGTAGAATTATGCACATTTTCATACCAATACTTTGCCCAAACACCATCTTCACTAATCCCACCTTTTGGCCAACTAAGCATTTTTTTAGAAAATTTAATCTTAGAAAAATCACAAATTTTTTTCAAGTGCTTTTCCGGATTCAATAGTAAATCCTCTGCCTGAAGTAAATAAAATTCTATTTTGTTTTTTTGAAACTCTTTGGCCAATTCGTATTGTAATTTATAGCCTAAGTCTTGTAAAGTGGGATTTTTTATAACCTTAGAAAATGAAGCAATGGATCTTTTAGGAGATCGAGTTAGAATAACATTACACCAATTTTTAGCAAAATCTATGTTTTGGCCATCTAAGTGATGGGTCATATTTTTTATAAAAAGAAGCTCTTTGGAGTTGATTTCATTTAATTCTTGTAAAACCTTATTAAAATTTGAAGATTGGCTATTTATAATCTCTTTTTTTCCTGGATGTAAAGTCTTTGAATTTACATTATTTAAATAGTACGCATAGAAAGGCTCGTCCACTACTGTAGTATCTTTTCTTTGTGCATAAGAATACATCATTGCCGTAGAAATATTTCTTGGACTAGACCACAAACAAATTATCTTACTCATTGAATCTGACTTTCAACCAACGATTGATAATGTTTTTCTAAAGTCGCTGAGAATTCATTATTTGAATTATTCTCGATAGATTTCCCGTCTACAGAAATTACGGGCGTTACCCCACCAAAGGTTCCTGTGACAAATGCTTCATCAGCAGCATAAACATCAAAAAGAGAAAAGTTGGTTTCTCTAACCGCAATGTTATTTGCTTTACAAACATCTATTATTTTTTGTCTGGTAATTCCATTCATACAGTACTGTCCAGTAGAAGTAAATACTATTCCATTTTTAATAATGAAAAAATTGGTTGAGTTGCATGTAGAAACAAAACCATTAACATCCAACATCAAAGCTTCATCTGCACCTGCTTCAATTGCCTGTATCAAAGCCTGTACTTCATGTAACTTACTGTGACAATTTAGTTTAGGGTCTAAGTAATCTGGAGACCCTCTTCTAATAGTGGAAGTAAAAAGTTTAATTCCCTTATTTTTTGAACTGGGATCTGCCGTCTTGTATTCTGGAATAATTACCAAGTTAGGACCACTAATGGTAAGTCTTGGGTCTTGAGAAGGAGTTTTCTTAATACCTCTTGTTACCATTATCCTAACGTGGACACCATCTTGCATATTGTTGGTTTGTAAAACCTTTTCTACTATAGCTTTTAAGTCTGATTTTGAATACGGTAATTTTATACCTGTTGCTTTTGCAGCAGACCACAATCTAGAAAAATGATCGTCTAAAAAAACAAGTGTTCCTCTATATAGTCTCACCGCTTCCCAAATTCCATCTCCTACTAAATATCCACTGTCAAAAACACTAATCTTAGCATCCTTTCTATTTAAAATCTCACCATTTACATATATTTTAATGTGGTTATTTCTATCGTCTTGAACTGCATTATGTGTACCGTGAACCATTCTTTTTTATTTACTAAATAAATATAAGTTTATTAAACAATTTTCCCTGTAATAAAATTATCTAAATATCTTCGTTAAATATAATGATTAACAATTTTCAAAATAAATTTGGCTTAACCAAACCTATTCTAATTGCAGGTCCTTGTAGTGCAGAATCTGAAAAACAAACTTTAGAGACTGCTCACAAATTGAAAAAACATAAGAATTTAATTTTCAGAGCAGGAATTTGGAAACCTAGAACAAGACCCAACAGTTTCGAAGGAATTGGTTCTAAAGGACTTAAATGGATACAAAAAGTAAAAGAAGAAACTGGATTAAAATCTACTGTAGAAGTTGCCAAAGCAAAGCATGTAGAACTTGCCTTAAAACACGAAGTTGATATTCTTTGGATTGGCGCTAGAACTACTGGAAATCCATTTGCAATGCAAGAAATAGCAGATTCGCTAAAAGGAATTGATATTCCCGTAATGGTTAAAAATCCTATAAATCCTGAAGTAAATCTTTGGATAGGCGCTATAGAAAGACTTTTAGAAAGTGGCATTTATAATATAGCAGCTATTCACAGAGGATTTTTCACCTACAAGAACTCTAAATATAGAAATATTCCTCAGTGGCAACTAGCTCTAGACTTGAAAAGAAAGTTTCCAAAACTTCCAATGATTTGTGATCCTAGTCATATTACTGGAAACAGCAACCATATTTTAGAAATTGCTCAAAAGGCCATGGACATGAGCTACGATGGTCTTATGATTGAAACTCATATTGATCCAAAAAATGCGTTGAGTGACAATGAACAACAAATTACTCCATTAGAGTTGGAAAACATCCTAAATAAGCTTGTAATTAGAAACTTTGAAACGGATGACAAAGAATTTAAAGCAACTTTAAAACAGCTTAGAATTCAGATAGATGATTTGGACATTGAGCTACTAGACGTACTGAAAAGAAGAATGGATTTAGTGGAGAAAATTGGTGTTCATAAAAAAGAAAACGAGGTTACCATACTCCAAAATAACCGATGGATAGAAATGTTAAAATCCAGAGTAAAATATGGTGAAGAAAATGGTTTGAGCGAGCTTTTTATTCAACAATTACTAAAAGCTATTCATCAAGAATCTATTGACAAACAGAATAGTGTCATGAATAAAAAATAAAAGATGAAATATAATTTATTGCCCAATACCAATATTAAGGTGAGTAGAATATGTCTCGGAACTATGACCTATGGCCGACAAAATACTGAGACAGATGGTCACAAGCAAATAGATTATGCTCTTGAAAGAGGAGTTAATTTCATTGACACAGCAGAAATGTATCCGGTCCCAGCAGAAGCTACTAGGTATGGCAATACAGAAAGAATTATTGGTTCTTGGATTAAGAAAAGTAAAAAACGAGATTCTATAGTATTAGCCACTAAAATTGCTGGCCCTGGAGATTATACCAAACACATTAGAACTACTGGATTTGAAAAAACTGGACTTATTGAAGCTGTAGACAATAGTCTAGAAAGACTACAAACAGATTATATAGACTTATATCAATTACACTGGCCAGAAAGATTTACCAATACTTTTGGCAAAAGAGGCTATAAACACCTTAAAGATGAAAAGTGGAAAGATAATTTTAACGAAGTACTTCATACTCTAGATGAAATTATTAAAACTGGAAAAATTCGTCATATTGGTATATCAAACGAAAACCCATGGGGAACTATGCGTTTTTTAGAAGAATCTAAGATCGATTTACCTAGGATGATAACCATTCAAAATCCTTATTCTCTTCTAAATAGACAATTCGAAGTTGGAAATGCAGAAGTTTCCATGCAAGAAAATATTGGTCTTCTAGCCTATTCTCCTTTAGGATGTGGTGTTCTTTCAGGAAAATATATAGAGAAAACAGATTCTCCAAATAGCAGACTTAATTTATTTAAAAGATTTGTAAGATACAGTAGCAATCAAAGTACAGAAGCTGCAAAGCTTTATTTAGAAATTGCCAATAAGCACAACCTTTCTCTTACTTCTATGGCTTTGGCTTTCATAAACCAACAGCCATTTGTAACAAGCAATATTATAGGAGCCACTAACCTAGATCAGCTAAAAGAAAATATTGATTCTATTTATGTTTCTCTTGATAAAAAAATTCTAAGGGAGATAGAAAAAGTGCACGAAATGATTCCCGATCCTGCAACTTAAATTATAAATGCTTTTTTAATTAAAAAATTAGCTTAATTTCGCCAAAATTTTTTAAAAATGGAGCTGAATTACAAAGACATATTAACCACTTTTATGGTCTTATTTGCAGTGATTGATATCATAGGAAATATTCCCATAATTATAGATTTAAGAAAGAAAGCTGGACACATTCAAAGTGAGAAGGCAAGTCTTATTGCAGGATTTATATTAATTATATTTTTATTTATTGGAGAACAACTTTTAACTATTATTGGTCTGGATGTTCATTCTTTTGCCATAGCAGGTTCTTTGGTGATATTTTTCATTGCACTAGAGATGATTTTGGGAATTAAAATATATAAAGATGAAAAGAGCCCAATAAATGCCACGGTTTTCCCTCTTGCTTTTCCGCTTATAGCTGGACCTGGAAGTCTAACTACATTATTGTCTTTGAAAGCTGCTTTTAGCAACGCAAATATTATAGTAGCTATAATTATCAATATCGTATTTATTTATATTGTTTTAAAAGCATCTAGTAAAATAGAAAAAATTATTGGCGAAAATGGTATTGGAATTATTAGAAAGATATTTGGTGTTATTCTTTTAGCTATTTCTATCAAACTTTTCACCTCTAATATTAAGTTTCTACTCTAAAAAAAAATAATAGGTTAATTTATTCAAGTATATTTTTTTATTGGCATAAAATTTACTTATTTTAATTGTATTAAAAATTTGAATTATGAAAACATTAAAATTATTACTTGTTCTATTAATAACTTCTTCCCTATTTAGTTCCTGTGCTATTGTAAAACCTGGAGAAGTAGGTGTAAGACAAACATTTGGAAGATTAAGAGGAAATATTATCAATCCTGGACTTGCTATAATTAATCCATTAACCACTATTCTAGTAAAAATCCCTACAAGAACAGTAAATAGAGAAGTGAAACTAAACTTGCCTTCAAAGGAAGGTTTGAATGTAAGCTCTCAAATATCTATTCTTTACCACGTAAAACAAGAAAAAGCTGTGGATATTATTAATGAAGTTGGAGCAAATTTTGAAAGAGTATTAATTCTAAGCACTTTTCGTTCAGCTTCTGCAGATGTTTGTGCTCAATTTTTTGCAAAAGACATGCACTCTGGAAAAAGATCCATCATTGAAAAACAAATAAAAGACAAAATGACAAAACTTTTGGAAAATAGAGGTTTTGTAATTGAAGCAGTTCTACTTAAAAGTATTACACTTCCTTCTGGATTATATGCAGCAATCGAATCCAAGTTGAGAGCCGAACAGCAAGCCCAACAGATGGAATTTGTTCTTTTGAAAGAGACTAAAGAGGCAGAAAGAAAAAGAATTGAAGCTGCTGGAATTAGAGATGCTCAACTTATTATCAAAGAAGGTATTTCCGAGGGAAATATAGAATGGAAAAGTTTAGAAGTTCTAAGAGAAATAGCTACTTCTACTAACGCAAAACTTATTATTACTGATGGAAAAACACCAGTTCTAATAAATCCTGATAAATAATGGATTCCCACGTAATTGACTATAAAATACATGGCGATGACATGCAAGTTGTAGCCATAGAACTAGACCCTAACGAAACAGTAATTGCAGAAGCAGGTTCTATGAATTGGATGGATAGTGGCATCTCTTTTGAAGCTAAAATGGGAGATGGAACAGAACCTGACAGCGGAATAATGGGTAAGTTATTTAGTGTTGGTAAAAGAGTATTAACAGGTGAATCTATTTTTCTAACCCACTTTACCAATATAGAAAGTGGTAAAAAAGAAGTAGCTTTTGCAGCACCATACCCAGGATCTATCATTGCGGTTGATTTAAATGATGTAAATGGAGAAATACTTTGCCAAAAAGATGCTTTTCTATGTGCAGCAATGGGAACAAATGTTTCTATTGCGTTTAACAAAAGAATAGGAGCAGGTTTTTTTGGTGGAGAAGGTTTTATTCTTCAAAAATTGACTGGAAATGGACTTGCTTTTCTACATGCAGGTGGAACTGTAGTTAAAAAAGAATTGAATAACCAAACTTTACTGATTGATACTGGATGTATTGTAGCATTTTCTACTGGTTTGGATTACAGCATTGAAAGAGCTGGCAATTTAAAATCTATGATTTTTGGAGGAGAAGGCCTATTTTTAGCAACTGTTAAAGGAACGGGAACAGTCTATCTTCAAAGCTTACCTTTTTCTAGAATGGCAGATAGAATTTTACAAAATGCTCCAAAAAATGGTGGCAAATCTAAAGGAGAAGGTTCTATACTTGGAGGATTAGGTAGAATGATAGACGGAGATAACTTTTAATACTTTTTGGATTCATTAACTCAAATTGTTCTAGGTGCGTCTGTTGGTGAAGCAGTTCTAGGAAAAAAAGTTGGCAATAAAGCTATTCTTTGGGGTGCAATAGCTGGAACAATCCCCGATTTAGATGTTATACTA
>Ga0233444_10006044_pt1 | contig 10922 bp, 9 predicted proteins | sample SI_124_October20_6_FD_182792 | JGI IMG/M metagenome (GOLD analysis project Ga0233444, IMG submission 182792) | Seawater microbial communities from Saanich Inlet, British Columbia, Canada - SI_124_October2016_10_MG | ecosystem: Environmental > Aquatic > Marine > Inlet | place: Canada: British...
TCAGTTGGGCTCTAACGTTTATCCATTTCTGTAAAGATTGAATAGCTTTATTTCCAACTGGAACTATACGCATTTTTTCCCCCTTGCCTAGAACAGAAATAATTTCCTCTGAAAAATTAATATCTTCTAATTTTAAATTTACGAGTTCAGATAATCGTAAACCAGAAGAATAGAATAACTCTAAAATGGCATGATCTCTTAATGAAATAAAATCATCACCCTCAATTTCAACTAATTTTATTGCTTGATCCACAGAAAGTGTTTGAGGTAATTTTTTCTTCTTTTTTGGCGCCTTTACCTCCATGACTGGATTATGCTTAAATTTGTGCTGATCAATGAGAAAAACAAATAGACTTTTCCAAGCCGAGATAATTCTAGATAAAGAATTACTGCTTAGCCCTTTTGCATGAAGAGATGAAATACTCGTTCTGATATTACTTGTTTTTAAACTTGAAAGTGACACGCCCTTATTAAGTTGCATTAACAAATTAATATCTCGAAAATAATTTTTGACAGTGTGTTCACTTAATCTTCTCTCAAATAATATAAAATCTTTATAGGTTTTAAGATAATTTGAATCGTTCATAATTTAAAACTAACTATATTCATCAAGATTAACTTCTCCCTCAAAACTTACCTTAGCAGTACCATTTAAATTTAAATTATTTTTCATATCCCAATCAATTTGAACAAGACCCCCATCCATATGAACATTCAAAGGAGATTGCAGATTTTTTTTTGATATAGCAACTGCCCCCGCAGCACACGCTCCTGATCCACAAGCTAATGTAAAACCACTCCCCCTTTCAAAAACTTTTAGCTGGATAGAGTTGTTATCAATTATTGACATAAAGCCCACATTTATTCCATCCTTCCAAGACCTTTGTATATCAAGTGCTATTTCATGATATTGATCTTCCAAAATGTTATTTTCAGACAAATTTATGACTGCGTGAGGATTTCCTATTAAAACATGATAGTAATTAATTCCATTTCTATTTATGGTAGCTTTGATATCGGGAGACCCCATATCAACTGTGACCATACCTTTTGCATTTTCTGACAAAAAAATAATGCCTGATTTTGTTTCCACGCCAATACTTAACTTGTCTGATAATTGATAATTTTTTATATACCTATAAAAACATCTTGCTCCATTGCCACACTGCTCCACCTCACCTCCATCAGAGTTAAAAATACGGTATTTAAAATCAGCATTTTTTTTACTACTATTTTCAAGAATTAATAATTGATCAAACCCAATACCAAAATGACGATCAGCCAATCTTTGGATAATTGGCTTTGTTAAATTAAATTGACTTTTTCTTTGGTCAACAACAATAAAGTCATTTCCTGCCCCTTGCATTTTTGTAAATTTCATAGGTTTCTTTTCTTATGTAATTTTGATATTCTAGCCCTTTTTGAAAGTTTAGCTAACTACCAATAGGGAACCAATGAAAAATTACTTATTTACCTCAGAGTCAGTATCAGAAGGACACCCTGATAAAGTTGCTGATTTAATTTCCGATGCAATTCTTGATGCAATTTTAGAGCAAGATCCTATTGCTAGAGTTGCTGCTGAAACACTGACAAGTACAAATTTAGTCGTGCTTGGGGGAGAAATTACCACCACAGCGAAAGTGGACTATGAGAAAGTTGTGCGTGATACGCTAAAATTTATTGGTTATGACAACATTGACTATGGAATTGACTATAAAACTTGTGAAGTTCAAATAAAATATGGAATTCAATCCCCTGATATAGCGCAGGGAGTTGATGGAGCTTTTGATGATCCTTTAGATCAAGGGGCTGGAGATCAAGGGCTTATGTTTGGTTTTGCATGCAGCGAATCTGAACAATTAATGCCTTTACCAATACATCTTGCGCATCGTTTGGTTGAGAAACAATCAGCTCTCAGGAAACAAGGTATTTTGAATTGGTTGAGACCTGATGCTAAATCACAAGTCACAATGAAATATGTAAATGGAAAACCGGAAAGTATAGATACAATTGTTCTCTCCACTCAACACTCTCCGGAAGTATCACTCAAGGATTTAAGAGAAGCAGTAATTGAGGAAATCATCAAGCCGGAGCTTCCTGAAAGCCTTATAAAAGGGGAAATTAATTATTTAATCAACCCTACAGGTAGATTTGTTATTGGCGGTCCACAAGGTGATTGTGGATTAACTGGAAGAAAAATCATAGTGGATACTTATGGAGGTGCTGCGCCGCATGGTGGGGGGGCATTTTCAGGAAAAGATCCAACAAAAGTCGATCGATCAGCAGCTTATGCTGCAAGATATGTTGCAAAAAATATTGTTGCTTCTGGTCTAGCTGATAAATGTTTAGTTCAAGTTTCATACGCTATTGGTGTTGCTAAACCAACATCAATTATGGTCGATAGCTTTGGGACTGCAAAACTATCTGATGAAGAGCTTTCAAAAATTGTTATGGAAAATTTCGATCTTCGACCCAAAGGCATTGTAAATATGCTTGATCTTTTAAGGCCTATATATAGAAAAACGGCCGCTTATGGTCATTTTGGCAGAACTGAACCCGAATTTTCATGGGAAAAGATTGATAAAAAAGATTTAACCTAAATGAAAAATAATTCATAAAGCCTTGATTTAGCACTAATAATGAATTAATATCCTTTTTCCAAGGAACGTTGCGAGATTATTCAATCCCAGGCTTGGATTACAAATGATAAATTTGTAACGACGTTCACCATTTACCGTACCAGAACGGGATAATAGGTGAACAAAATCCCCAACTGGTCACAATTATTTATTTAAAGGAAAGTAAAATGAATACAGTGACTGAAGCTAAAACTAAAGATTACGTAATATCAGATATTAAACTCGCTAAGTTTGGTAGGCAAGAAATTGCAATTGCTGAAACAGAAATGCCAGGCTTAACAGCGATTAGGGATGAATATGCTGCAAGCCAACCTTTAAAAGGTGCCCTAATCAGTGGTTCCTTACACATGACAATTCAAACAGCTGTTCTTATTGAGACGCTTGTTGCTTTAGGTGCTGAAGTTAGATGGGCATCATGTAACATTTACTCAACTCAAGATCATGCTGCGGCTGCGATTGCAGAAGGCGGAACGCCTGTTTTTGCTTTTAAAGGCGAAAGTCTTGATGAGTATTGGGAATTTACACATCGTATTTTTGAATGGGAAAGTGGAAAATATTCTAATATGATTCTAGATGATGGTGGTGACGCTACCCTCTTGCTTCATTTAGGGGTTAAGGCTGAAAAAGATATTTCAGTACTAAACAACCCAACCTCTGAAGAGGAAATATGTTTATTCTCAGCGATAAAAGGAAAATTAAAAAATAATCCAACGTGGTATTCAGAAAGAATTAGTCATATCAAAGGAGTTACTGAGGAAACTACAACTGGAGTAATGAGGCTTTATCAGATGTTCCGGGATGATGAACTAAGTTTCCCTGCAATTAATGTAAATGATTCAGTTACAAAATCTAAATTTGATAACCTTTATGGCTGTCGTGAGTCCTTAGTTGACGCAATAAAAAGAGCTACGGATGTAATGATTGCTGGAAAAATTGCAGTTGTTGCAGGTTATGGTGATGTTGGTAAAGGTTCTGCTCAGGCTTTAAGGGCCTTATCTGCACAAGTATGGGTAACAGAAATTGATCCAATATGTGCACTGCAGGCTGCAATGGAAGGGTATAGAGTGGTTACTATGGATTATGCAGCAGAACATGCAGATATCTTTGTGAGTGCAACAGGAAATTATCATGTGATCACACATGATCATATGAAAAAAATGAAAGACCAGGCAATTGTTTGTAATATTGGGCATTTTGATAATGAGATTGATGTTGAATCTTTATCAAATTATGAGTGGGAGGAAATTAAGCCACAAGTTGACCATATTATTTTCCCAGATAATAAAAGGATAATTCTCCTTGCTCAAGGTAGATTAGTTAATCTAGGTTGTGGAACAGGTCATCCAAGTTACGTTATGGGCTCATCGTTTGCAAATCAAACCATTGCTCAGATTGAATTATTTACTCAACCAGAAAAATATCCTCTAGGCGTTTATACATTACCTAAGCATTTAGATGAAAAAGTAGCGATCCTACAATTAAAAAACTTAAATGCTGAGTTAACAAAACTTACCCCTGAACAAGCAAAGTACATTGATGTTGATGTTACGGGACCTTTTAAGCCAGATACCTATCGTTATTAAGATAATTTAATGGCTTGTAATACAACATTTAGTTTCGAATTTTATCCCCCTCAAACTCAAGAGGGGGTTACTAAGCTAATGCAAACAGCTAAAAAACTTAATGAGTATAACCCTGAATTTTTCTCAGTTACTTTTGGTGCAGGAGGCTCAACTAAAGAAAAAACTTTAGATACTGTTTTAGATCTCAAAAAGTCAGGTTTTAATGCAACACCACATATCTCATGCATCTCATCATCAAAAGCAGAAATTAAAGATTTACTTGATATATATAAGTCGAACAAAATAAATCATTTAGTGGCACTTCGAGGTGACAATCCTTCGGGGAGCATAAATTTTGGGGAGCTTAATTATGCAAATGAGTTAGTCAATTTCATAAAGTCAGAAATGGGAGATACTTTTAAAATTGATGTGGGCGCTTATCCAGAAGTTCATCCCGAATCAGAGACTGCCAAACAAGACTTTATAAACTTTAAGAATAAAGTTGAGGCAGGTGCAGATTCAGCAATAACTCAGTTTTTTTATAATGTTGACGCTTACTTCAAATTTGTTGATGAATGTCAGAAAAATTCAATAAATATTCCGATTGTCCCAGGGATTATGCCAATTTATAATAGTAAACAGCTTATTCGGTTTGCAAATAATTGTGGTGCAGAAATTCCAAGATGGTTAAAATTTAGATTGGAGGACTATGCAGATGACTTAGACTCACTAAGAGATTTTGGTGTAGATTTTATAAGTGAATTAGCTGAAACGCTCATTCAATATGGCGTACCAAGCATACATTTTTACTCATTAAATTATTCTAAATCCTTGACAAAGATATTAAAAAATATTTCTTAGATTTAATGTAGATTTATACTTTTATTTTGATAGATTGCATCTTCAACAAATAGATAGGTATTTTCTTTTCCACCTTTCCAAAGTGTCATCATGACTATCCATCTCATTTCGTCAATGTTAATAGATTTTTGATTTAAAATCATGATTTGATCTAAAATTATTTCAAATTCAGTTGAATTAAGTATTTTTGCATCAAGAAGAAATTTAAGAAAGGCAAAAGCTTCATCAGAAATTTTTTCATATTCTTTAGGAGATATAACCCTTAAGCTATCATTGTCTGTTAATTTTGAATCTTCACTTAATTTTTCTAGATGATTAAACCATTCAAATGCAGAAGAAATATCCTGATTTTTAAAACCCGCTTCTTCAAGCTCAAGTGTTATATCAGTCATATTTAATTTAGGTTTTGTGCTTAAATAATTTTCAAACAAATAAATAAGTAAATCTAACATTTTGAATAACCTAAATGTGATTAAAGAAATAATACAACCTATTGTTATAATATCAGATATATAAAACGAGAAATTAATTCAAATTTTTTTTTTGAGTTTTTTAAAATGACAATACTTAATATTCTAAAATATCCAGATCAAAGGCTTTATAAGGTTGCAAGGGAAGTAAAGGTTGTAAATAACGAAATAAAAACCTTAATTTCAGATATGGCTGAGACTATGTATGAGGCTCCTGGCATAGGTTTAGCTGCTACTCAAGTCGACTTTCATCAGAGAATCATAATCATTGATATATCAGAAGACAAGAACAATTTATTGGTTATGATTAATCCAATTTTACTAGAGAGTAAAGGAGAAGAAATTAACCAAGAGGGTTGCTTATCTGTTCCAGAGGTTTTTGAGAAGGTAAAAAGGGCTGATTGGATAAAAATTTCTGCTATAGATATAAATGGTAAAAAATTTGAGCTAGAAGCTGATGGTTTGCTTGCTGTATGTATTCAACATGAAATGGATCATTTAGAGGGAAAGGTTTTTGTTGATTACTTATCTAATTTAAAGAAAAATAGAATTAAGAAAAAATTAATTAAGATGGGTAAATGAGTTCAAAAAAAATAAGCGTAATTTTTGCTGGGACTCCAGATTTTGCAGTACCATCGCTGGAAGAAATAAACTTAGGGGGCCATGAAATCAAGCTTGTATTAACTCAACCAGATAGAAAATCTGGAAGAGGTATGAATTTAAAATGTAGCCCCGTAAAAGAAAAATCAAAAAATCTTGGAATCCCTGTTTATCAACCAAGCTCCTTAAAAAATAATAAAGAGGCACTAGAGAAAATTATATCAATGAATGCAGATGTCTTAATTGTTGTAGCGTATGGGTTAATCATTCCTGATGCAATTTTAAATTTATTTGATGGCCATATATATAATATTCATGCTTCGATCTTGCCAAGGTGGAGAGGGGCTGCACCAATTCATAGAGCGATAGAAGCGGGGGATAAAGTGACGGGCATAACAATTATGAAGATTGTTAAACAGCTTGATGCAGGTCCTATGTTAATGAAACAGAAAGTCCCAATTACATCAGTTGATACTACTGAAATTTTGTCAAAAAAATTATCAGAAGATGGTGCCAAAATGATTGTGAAATTACTGAAGGAAATAGAAAGTGGAAAATTAATTAAACTTGAAGAGCAAAATGAAAAAGACGTAACTTATGCAGAAAAAATAAAGAAAAATGAATCTTTAATTGATTTTTCTAATGCCCCTGAAGTCTTATGTCGAAAAATTAGAGCATTCAATCCGTTTCCAATGATGTATATGATCTTCCAACAAAAAGTATTAAAAATTATAAAAGCGGAGATTTATAAAAAAGAGATAAACCAAAATTTAATACCAGGTAAATTATTCTTGTATAGAGATAATCTATTATTAAAGCTTACTTCAGGGATATTAAAAATTGATGAGGTAAGATTAGAGGGTAAAAAAACAATGAAATCTTTAGATTTTGTAAAAGGTAACAAAATTTTCAAAATTAGTTCAGTTGATTAGTGAAGGAAGCCCAACTTATTGCTGCAGGACTAGTTAAAGATGTTCAAGAAGGGAGCAACTTAAGTAAAATTTTTCAAAAGCATACAAAAAAAAATAAAATAAACCAAAAAAATAAGGCTCAAATAAAAGATTTAGTATATGGAACCCTTCGCTCATATGGAAAAACAAAATTCATTATTAATAAGTTAGTCAAAAGGCCACCTTCAAACTTACTTATTTTAAATTTGCTTCATGTGGCTTTATTTCAGCTTATCTCTAATAGATCGAATTCATACACGGTAGTAGATCAAATTGTTTCTGCATCTAATATGGTAAGTAAAAGTCATACAGGGTTCATAAATGGCGTACTTAGAACCTTTCTAAGAAAAAAAGAAACCCTTCTTGAAGAATCACAGAATGTACTAGAAGCAAAATACAGTTATCCGATTTGGTGGATAAATCAAATCAAAACAGAATACCCAAAAGCCTGGCAAAATATTCTTGATGTTGGTAACTCTCATCCAGCATTGATAATTAGAGTAAATTTAAGAAAAACAAGTATTAATAAGTACGCAAAAAAATTAGAAACACAAAATGTAGAACATTTATTATTAGGATATGAGGCAATATTAATTAAAAAACCAATGCAAATAGATTCTTTACCAGGATTTAATGAGGGGGAGGTTTCAATTCAAGATTATGGGGCGCAACTTGCAGCTCATTTATTAGATTTAAAGAAAAATCATACTGTTTTAGATGCTTGTTCGGCGCCTGGTGGAAAAGCATGTCATATGACAGAGATTCAGGATATTAAGCTTACTGCAGTCGAGGTTGATAAACAAAGAGTTGAAAGGATAAATGAAAATTTAAATAGATTAGGACATTCATTTAAAGTCATTAATGATGCAGTTAATGTAAAAAATTCTTGGCATGACAAAAAATCTTTCGATAGAGTATTGCTGGATGTTCCATGTTCTGCCTCTGGCATCGTAAGAAGACACATAGATATAAAGTGGCTTAGAAGATTTAGTGATTTAAAATATTTTCATGAAAAACAGTTTGATTTATTAAAAGCCTCGTGGAAATTATTAAAGGGAGAAGGTAAATTGCTTTATGTTACCTGTTCAATATTTAACGTTGAGAATAGGATGGTGGTAGATAGATTTCTAAAAGAGGAAAAAACTGCTAATGAAATTAAAATTAAATTTCCAAAAAATGTGAATGTAGCAGATAATCAGTTATTACCTTCATTAGCTCATGATGGATTATTTTATGCTCTTCTTCAGAAAGAATAATTTATATTTTTTTCTTATTTTTAGTTTTATAGCCAATATAAGCATAGCTTTTGCAAAATTAGATGTAAGCATTAAGCAAATAAAACTAGAAAAATCACAAGATAAAATTGTTATCAACCTTGAGCAAAGTTCAGTATTATCCCCAAAAATTATAGAGCTACTTGAAAGAGGCATTCCAATTGCTTTTAACTTAAAAATTAAATTGATAAAAGAAAATAAGTTCTGGTTTGACCAAGTTATAAAACAAGATAGTTTTATATATCAAATTAAATATCATTCTCTTATAAAAATTTTTGAAGTAATAGACATTCATGGAAATAAAAAGAATTTTGAAGAGAAAAAAGAGGCAATTAAATTTTTATTAGATAATAAAGAAATTACAATTGATAATTATAATATTTTAAAAAATACGATATTAAAAATATGGGTTGAGCTAGATAAAAATAGATTACCAAAAGCAATTCAAGTGGATGTTTTTAATAAATCTTGGGATATACAATCAAACATAATTTTTTATGATATGAGTAGATTATGAAGTATTTAATTACCACATTTGCTGTTGTAGGATTAGGATTTTTAATTCTCTTAGCTCAGTCTTTAGCAAATACAAATATCGTATCAAACGATACTTTTATAATTTTATTGGTAATATCTAGTTCTTTTGTTTTAAGCCTTTTCCTTCTAATTATTTTTCAAGTTTTCAAATTACTTCAGAGTGTAAGAAAAGAAATTACTGGAAGTAAACTAACACTGCGCTTAGTAATTGCTTTTGGAATGATGGTATTGATTCCGGTTTCAATTGTTTATTTAGTATCAGTGAATTTTCTAACAAAATCTATTGAGTCCTGGTTTGACGTAAGAGTTGAATCGGCCCTAGAAGGCGGATTAACTCTTGGGCAAAAGACAATAGATATCTTAATTGATGATATAGAGCTCAAGGGTAAAAGTATTGCATATGCAATTTCAAATCAATCTTACGAAAAAAGAGAAAATATTCTAATTGACCTTAGAGAAAAATTTAGTATTTCAAGGGCAGTATTATATAAAACTGACGGAAGCATTTCAGCATTATCACAAAGTAACCCTAATATAAATTCATCTACCCTCGATCTTGAAGATATACAAAGAGTTAAAAGTGGATATTTCGGAAGAATTGAAGAGACTGAAGATAAAAATTTAATACTGAAAGCATTTATTCCAGTTTTTTATAATGAAAAAATTCAAAAGACTGATTTAACGGTAGCTGAAGAGATTTTAGTTCTGTCTCAACCTGTACCTGAATCAATTTCAAATATTGCAATTTCGGTAGAGTCAGTCTTTGAGGAGTATCAGCAACTTAGGTATAGTAGAAATTCATTAAAAATTATTTATACGTTAACTTTAACAATAGTTTTAATGTTAGCAATTCTAACTTCTGTAGCAATTTCTTTTGTAATTAGTCGGAGATTTACAAGACCGCTTTCATTATTATCTGAAGCAACAAATCAAATAGCCAAAGGAAATTATAAGAAAATCATACCTGAGATAGGTAAGGACGAGTTAGGAACATTGGTAAGATCCTTTAATACGATGACATATCAACTAGATACTGCTACTAAAAATTCTAAAAAAAATAGGAAAAGATTGGAGGATGCTAGAGCATTTTTAGATGCCACTCTAACAAATTTAGCAACAGCAATTGTGGTCATTGATAAAAAAAATAAAATAAAATTGTACAATAAATCCGCAGCAAATTTATTGGGTTTCAAGGCATCAAATATGGTTGATGAAAACTTAACAGATGCTATAAAAGATTTGAAAAAATTTGATGCTGTCATAAAATTTATTGATGAAGCCCAAGAAAAAAATAACAAATCCCTATATAGTACAAAAGAAATTTCTATAGGCTTACAAAGCGAAGAAAAAACCTTAATTCTAAAACTATCATCTTTGTTAGAAAGCTCCGGAAAATCATATATTCTAGTTTTAGAAGATATATCAACTATTGCAAAAGCACAGAGACAAATTGCATGGGGTGAAATAGCTAGAAGATTAGCACACGAGATTAAAAATCCGCTTACGCCAATTCAGCTATCAGCAGAAAGAGTTCAAAATAGGATAGTAAATAAATTAAACAAAACGGATAAAGATTTATTGAATAAATCAACCAGTATAATAATAAAGCAAGTGGATGCATTGAAGTTAATGGTCAATGAATTTGCAGAGTATGCTCGCTCACCAAAGATAGTGAGAAAAACAATAGATATTATTGAGCTTCTAGATGAAGTTTCCTACCTATATTCAGATCAACATTTTGAAATTAAAAAAAATTATCCAAAAAATAGAAGATCTATAAAAATAGATGAAAATAAATTCAGACAAGTCCTAATAAATATTTTTGATAATTCAAAAGCAGCTCTTAAAAATGTTAAAAACCCAAAAGTTTCTATAACATTAAAATTTGATAGAAATTTAATTAGACTTAAATTTGAAGATAATGGTATTGGTATACCAAAAGAAATTATTGATAAAATATATGAGCCTTATGTTACATCTAAGAAGGCAGGAACAGGTTTAGGTCTAGCAATTGTTTATAAAATAATTG
>Ga0233444_10006045_pt1 | contig 10922 bp, 28 predicted proteins | sample SI_124_October20_6_FD_182792 | JGI IMG/M metagenome (GOLD analysis project Ga0233444, IMG submission 182792) | Seawater microbial communities from Saanich Inlet, British Columbia, Canada - SI_124_October2016_10_MG | ecosystem: Environmental > Aquatic > Marine > Inlet | place: Canada: British...
TACAGTTGTAACATTCCGTCAAGCAGAACGCAATCCAGAGTCACTCAACAATATTTTGAAATCAGGCCGCAAGTACAACGGTCGTGCAAATGGTGGCGAGCATGAGTGAGCAAACACAATATTGCACTACCAAAGGCCTAGGATGGGCATTCTTGATTATCATCATTGGTATGGTAGGATTGCCTATACTCGGCTCGGCGATTGCTTATCCAGATAACTGTAAGCAATCTGTTCTTATTCCGTGTATCGGATTAGAATGACAAATCTCAGTATAAAGGATAACAAATGAGAAAACTACTAACAACAGTAAGTATTGTCCTAGCAATGGCGACACCAGCACTTGCAGAAGACATGACAATCGATATGCTAAACAAGCGTGACGATGGCGCTAAGATGGTGTACAGTGAAGATATCGCACGTATTGAAGTAGGCGATACAATCACATGGGCACCGACATCAAAAGGACACAATGTAGAATTTATTGCAGGTCCGGACGGATGGGATGCACCACGCAAATCAAAACTATCAAAAGAAGTTGCGATTACATTTGATACACCAGGTGTGTATTTGTACCAGTGTACACCACACAAATCAATGGGTATGATTGCTATCGTTGTTGTAGGTGAAGCAGATCCAAAAGTAGTAAAGGATCGATTAAAAGATGCCAAAGTAAAAGGTAAGTCAAAGAAAAAACTAAAGGCATTATTAGCCGACCTTTAAGATTATGTTTAGAAGATTTGTAAAAATGACAGAGCCGCCCGCCAAGAAGGCTCTGTCACCCCTTTCTTACAAGAGTGCTATGTTCTTACTTTTTGTTGTAGATTGAATATAGTACCCAAATTGCAACTAGACCTACTAGTCCTTGTGCTGAAAAGCCAGCAACGATATCTTGAATATTTCCAATGATATTGATGTTTGGCCAGAACGGGATATTTTGTCCGTTAAATAAAACTTCCAAAATGATACCTAATGATAGTAGACTTACACCTACTTCAGTTAGAGCACCTGCCCATCCTTTTACTTTTGTTAAGATTTCCATAGTGGATCTCCTTTCTTATTGCTGACTAAGAACAGTCAGTACTTTATTTAGAGCCAATAAATCGAAAGTTAAACTAGCATAAATGGTCTAAGGTACCTAAATTGGCGATTCTTTTCTTGACAAACGCTAAATATTACGTTACATTAGTAACACTACACACATACACATAGGAGAAAAAAATGAGCGTAGACACAAAATACGGCGAAGCCATCTTTAAACAAACACAGGAAGTTGCTGAAATGTTTAAAGCCGCAATGCCAAAAATCACAACAAATAAAAATGGATATGAAATCCGCACCAAAGTGCTAGAGATGGCACAGAATAATGTATGGAATGATTACCATGCTAAGTTCAATGGATACGAGACTTCAATTAAGAAGGACGGCGACGAAGTTGTAACTAAAGTTACAATGCCTGAAGTTCCAGGTGCTGATGCAGTTTTAGAAGCGGCTGAAAAGTTTTACGAATTTGTAAACGGTAAGTCGAACAAATAAAAATTTCAAGGACATAGTCCTGGTACAAGTATATAGACAAAGCAACCCCTATTAACGAAACCGAGAACAGAGATTCATTGCCATTGGCTGTCAACGTTCCAAAAGTTAGTAGGGGTTAATCTTTTATGCTGTCCAAGGACGACCTGTTACAAGTCCACCACTGTTAGCATTGTTAACCAATGCACCTGTGTTGCTTGAAGCATTGTACCTAGTAGGTAATTGACTTACAGTAAGAGTGTTTCTTGCTCTATATGAATTAGCATTTGTATCTGTTGCACCACTAATAGTTCCATCAGCGGCAACTGTTTTGCCTTCACGCTTTGCTAGTGCTAGTGCAAGTTTTTGATCTTGTCTAGTTCTTTTTAGTGTTTGTGTTGATATTCCGTTCGCGGCCATTATAAATTTCCTCTTGGATCTTTTACTCTTGCATCTTGAGGTTCACCTCTAACTGCTCCAGTAATATCATCTATATCTGCTACAACTTCATTGGGTGAGTTTGCATATTGGCCTGGGCCTCTTGCTTGAAGCATTTTAAATACACTAGCAAAACGCTGTTCTTCTTCAGGTTCGTCTGTTGCTACTTGTACTTCTATTTTAGGTTCTGGTTTGTCGATAATGTCAATTAAATCTAATGTCATTCTGACTACATCTGTTGCTCTCATAATAGTGCTCCTATAACAGTATTTATATAAGTAACAGTATGTTTAAATATATTAAAGAGTGGTATAAAGACTATCAAACTGCTATGAATGAATTACAGGATTCAGGATGGTTTGTGTTCTATCATAGCCACGGATCAGTATGTCACTACGTAGAACCAGAGAAAACTACGCACATAAATACTGCTGATGATAAAACTAGAACCATTTCAAAAAATAATAAAAAATCTTAAAGATACTGGCAAGTACAGAACCTTTAATGATATAGTACGAGAAAAGGGCGACTTCCCTGTTGCAATTTGGTACGGACCTTACAACATTAAAAACATTGTTAATTGGTGTAGTAATGATTATTTAGGAATGGGTCAACATAAGGTTGTCATCGACGCAATGCATACCGCGTTGGATCAAACAGGAAGTGGTTCAGGCGGTACACGAAACATTGGTGGCACTAGCCACTATCATGTGGCATTAGAGAATGAACTCGCCCGACTGCATAGCAAAGGAGCGGCTTTACTCTATACTAGTGCGTTTGTAGCCAATGAATGGACACTTGTCGCCTTAAGCAAGATCATATCAAATATAGTATTCTTAAGTGATTCAGAAAATCATGCATCGATAATTCAAGGTATTCGACATAGCGGTGCTGAGAAACGTATTTGGACACATAATGATATGAGCGACTTGGAAAAGAAATTACAGGAGGTTTCCGCCGAAGGACTTACACCTTGCATAGTCTTTGAATCTGTGTATAGCATGGATGGTGATGTCTCTCCTATTTCTAACGTCTGTGACCTTGCCGAAAAATATAATGCAATAACTTACATTGATGAAGTACATGCTGTTGGACTCTACGGAGAAACAGGAGCAGGATACTGTGAGAAGGTTGGTGAAACTAGAATTGATATTGTTAATGGTACATTAGGCAAGGCTTATGGAGTGCAGGGAGGTTACATTGCCGGTGACGGATTGGTCATAGACGCAATACGCAGTGTGGCTAGTGGATTTATATTCACCACCAGTACAAGCCCGGTTATTTGCGCTGGAGCCTTAGCATCCATAAAATATTTAAAAGATCATAACAACTTACGGGAACAACACCAAGAACGTGCTTCAACTCTAAAGCGAATGTTATCCGAGGTGGACATTGAAGTTTTAGATGAGGCATGTACTCACATTGTTCCTGTAATGATACGTGATGCAAAGTTATGTAAAGAAATGAGCGACATGTTGTTAAACGATTACAACATTTATATACAACCAATTAATTTTCCTACAGTCGCCGTAGGTCAAGAACGTTTACGAATAGCACCCACTCCGTTGCACTCAGATGCAATGATGCATGATTTGGTAGATGCTTTACGTAAAACATTTAAACGACTCACATAAAGGATAATATATGAACATAATAAAAAAATACCTATTACAAGGGTTTGGATTTTTCTGTATAGCAATGGCATACATTGGATTTGTTACTCCAGGCATCCCTTTTTCAATCTTCTTAGTAATGGCCGCGTGGGCATTCGCTAAGAGTTCACCTAGAATGCACAAATGGTTATACAACCATAAACACTTTGGTCCATTCCTAACTAACTGGACACAAAAAAGAGTATTTCCTACCAAAGGCAAATATGCAATGGTCATAGTAATGTCAAGTACATTAGCATTTACTTGGTTCACTACTTACAATGTTAAAGCAGTTTTATACTCAGGAATCTTTATGGCACTAGTTGCTATTTGGGCTTGGAAATATCCAGGTTCAGTTGAAGAACATACTAAACGTATTAAAATGGGAACTAAAGTAGGTTGGCTAAAATAAAAAGAACTAGGCGCTTGGTTGCGTTTGGATGTAGTTTAACATATGGACATGGACTTGCTGACTGCTATCAAGAAAATGGCAGAGAAGGTCCTAATCCTAGTGTCCAAGCGTGGCCATCTTTAGTGGGCAAGCGCCTTGGAATTCCTATTGACAATCGAGGTATTCCCGGAGGCAGTAACAAAGAAATTTGGCATTCAGTTATGTCAAGTAAATTTAAAGAAGGCGATGCTGTCGCTATCCTTTGGACTTATATTAATAGGCATTGTTTATTGTTTCCTGATTATATTGATCGTTACGGACCATGGCGTGGCAGTATTAGATCTAAAAAATGGATCGAACATCATTTTAATGACTACGATGCAACTCTTGATCTACTAGGTAAAGTTGATCATGTAAGACATTATCTAGATAAAAAGAAAATAAAAAACTTTCATTACTTTGCTGATCATTATATAACAAAACAAACAATTTTTCCTGAATATAATAAACCCGAAAAATATTTTATACGAGATGTAATCGACTTTGCTCGAGACGGTCAACACCCTGGAGCAAAGACACAACAGGCATTTGCAGATCAACTAATCGCAGATCCTACAGGCCCCGCTGTTGGGTTTTCATTTATTAACTAAAGATATTCTTTCCAACTTGGATGTGCAATCTGCATATCTAGTTGCTTACGCTTGTGTACTAATTCATAGTAATCAGGCTGGTAAGGTTTGCTAACAGGTTTCATACTAGACCTGTTGCCTTTACGAGTATTACAAGGACCACAAGCGGCTACAATGTTTTCCCAATTAGTTTTACCTCCTTTTGATAAAGGTATCACATGATCTAGTGTTAAGTTTGATTTTGTATAAGGTGTGTTACAGTATTGGCAGGTGTATAAGTCGCGTATGTATAAGTTTACTTTAGAGAACCTAGGCCGGTGCCGTCGACGTTGCATGTCTTTGAGCATCATTACCGCAGGAACTTTTGTTTCCCAACTTGCACTACGCACTACCCAATCGTCATACCATTCTAGTACTGTAACCTTGTCTAGCCATAGGTATGTTATTGCTTCTTTCCATTGAATAGAACTCAACGGCAAATATGATACAGGTTGAGCGTCTGCATTCAGTAATAGTACCTGCCCCAACAGATAATTCCTCTTCTAATGTCTACTAATGATATTTATAATTCTAGGTCTGCCATGCCAATACACAAGGCTTGTTGTCCTGCCTTGAAGTATCCGCTACCCTTGCCAACTTCTTCACTAAGGGCTTCACGGGCTTGAAAACACTCTGTCATGGTGTCGTGTGCGGTCACTGTTTCGACATATGGGATTGTATCATAGAAGTATATGAAAACTAATACCCACATTTATAAGTCATCGCCTTTAATTTGATCTATCGGAGCAAGTGCTTTTCCGCTCGTCAACATACACATCACATCGTTGTTAGGACTTGGATCCTCTATTGTAATACTGAATGACCATGTTTCTGGATTGGCCCATACTTTTACAACTCCAGGAAGGACAGTAGGACCTTGTGGAGTCATTACTGTCATTGTTCCGTCGCCTTTTGTAAACGGAGTCTCTTTATATTTCTTTCCTATTACATTTGACATAGATTCTTTAGTATCGCATTGAACTCCAATTGGCATTATAAATTGTTTGCTCGAAGGCTTTGGTTGTTCTTGTGCGCCTACGGTTGAAAGCATTCCTGCCGATGCGACAACTGCCGCTGTCAATAACGACACTGCTATTAGTTTCTTATACATGACTTCCTCCTACGTGATATTGTAGATAATTTTTTGCTACAATTTTATCGATTTGTCTTTGTATTGTTAACCATTCGCCGCTATCACGCTTGAACAGTCTCTGTCTATTGTGTAGATCTAAAAGTATTGATCTACCATCTGTTGAGATGCAATCTCCAATCCGAGTTGCCATTGTTCTTCTCCATCTACATCAAACAGTATACGGTCTGTTGTAGGTATTGTCAACCAGTTTTTGTTTCTAGTATGAGGAAGACTTCCTTCAACCTCTGCTTGAAGTTGTCCTGGTCCCCATCCACATATGCCTGCTGTCACTCTCCAACCTTTAGGAGTATTTCCTGTAGACATTTTTTCAATCATAAAATCGTCACTACTTAGACTATAATTTCCTACTGGAAAGGTATTAGTGCTTTGCCATTCCCCTGTATGAAATAAACTAACTGCTTTTGCATTTATTGGTCCGCCCTTATGAACCACATCGTTGTAATCAACATCATATCCTTTAGAATTAAATAATTGACTAATAGGAAATTCTGTTGGCTTGTTTAATATTACCCCTTGCGATCCTTGTCTGTCTACATCTTCAAAGACAAAAATTAAAGACTTCTTAAAAAAAGATGACTCTAGGTTTGGATGTGCAACGAGTATTTTTCCAACGTAGCCCATAAATTCTAACCTGTTTTTGTAGGACTAATGGGTCCGCCGTATTTTGTACTTTTGAGTTTCTTTCCTGCTAAACTGATTCGCTTTTTGCCAACCTTTTGGCTTTTCTTTGTTGAGGAACTTCTTGCTCTAAGACCTTGACTCTTACATGATGCCAAGGCACTTGCACCAATTGATGCATCTGACTTCGGCGACTTGCATAATTCTTTTGAGGCTTTCCATTCTTCAATGTCTGCTTCGTTGTTTAATAGTTCATCTACTCTCATAAAAGTATTTATCAACGATACTTGTCTGCCGGATTACTATAGACCCCGCTGTTGCCCATGTCGTGACACAATCTAAACGTGAAAGCCTTTCTTGGACCACGGGTTGTGTTGAGTGATACTTCACCCGACTTCTCATGGTATTCGATTTTAGTTATTTTTGCACGTTCTCCGTTTTGACCCACTAGGATTTCTTGTCCTAGTTCTAGGTTAAGGTTGATATTCTTCAATGTCATGGGATTCTCCTGTATTGATGCTCAGCACTTGGCTTGCATTTGTATTTATTTTACCAAAACACCTTGACTTCTGTTATGAACTATATTATAATGTAGAGGTAGTTAGAAATACATTAATGAAAGGTAAACAAATGACTGGCTTAGAAATTATGGGAGTTCTTTGGATTGTAACGCAGGTATTTGGCAATGATCTGCTAATGGTTTGTGTGTCAGGCTGTTCTTAATATGAATAAAGCACTAGGACAACTATTATGGGAGACTATTAAGGACTGGTTCCTTAATGAGCCTTCTGTATCAATAATGTGCTTTGGACTACTACTATTGGCTTTATGGAGTTATGCATCATGATTACTAGACTTATTCTTATTATCTCTGTTTCTTTCATTCTCTCAGGTTGTCTTGGACATGGAAAGACCTATGGATATAAATCCTATGATCCTTGCATTAGATGTGGAGAGGGTTGGACTTTCTTACCCAATACCCCTAGCAGAGATTAATCTGCATCTTTAGAAACTTTTCTGTATCACTTGTCCAAAATAGGTTGACATTTCTCTAATTGGTGTTATATTAGTAGAGTAAGTTAATTAAACATGAGGGCAAAAATTATGCAAAATATTACTTTCGAACTTAAAGGTGACGGCTACTGGGGAGCAGAAGCAGGTCGTAAAGTGACACTTTCAGGATTCACAGTTGACTATATGAATGCTGATACCTATGACGAATGCAATGAAGGCGACGACAATGCTGTCATTGGTCATGTGAAAGTCGAACACGACAGCACATGGGATGTCTATACAGATTCCGGCTTCCAAGAAGCGGCGGCCAATTATACTAACATTATGGGTTTGGACTTTACCGAACAGGGAATGCAGAACGACGGTCTAGCATCGATGGAGGTATAGTGAAGAACATTTCTTTAATTTTACTATTGGCATTCTTAACGAGTGCCTGTAGTGCCACAACCGGTAGAGACATTATTAAAACAATCAACCTAGGAAAGAACATCAAGAAGATAACGACACCAGGTGTTATGGAAGAAGCAACCAATTGCGTCAAGGACATATTTGACACTTCCAATAGAGGTAGCGGATGTTGACAGGAATATTAGTAAGTCTTTTGATACTGATGATACCTGTTGGACTTTTAATGATTTGGAACAACGAGGACCCTAAAAAATGAAAACTTTCGCAGACATTCCTTTTAAGGAAACAACCATGCCCAAGGGCATCCAAGCCTTACTATCGTTTGGCGGAGACTATGAACTCAGCATCGTAAAGAATGAATCAAGTTATGGGAATGCCAAAGACTTGTATGAGATTGCGGTGTTTAAGGATAACGATCAAGTTGAACTGCCTGGTATCACAGAAGACAACGATACAGTAAAAGGCTTCCTTTCAGAAGATGAAGTCGTTAGCATTGTCAAAAAAATGCATCTAATCACAGGTGCAGATCCGGAGGCTATCTGAAAGGTATAATTTTAATTTTACTATTCACAGGTGAACTAGAATACAGAGCATTTGATTACAATTCAACATCTATTTGGTTTCCAACTGATGAGGAGAAAGTTCTACATTGTTCTGAACAAGCAGAAGAAATAAGGAACAAGATATCAGAACATTCATTCACCGATCCAAGAGGACAGGGTTGGTATCTAAAAGACGGCACAGGAACTTTTCAGGGTCACGTATGTTAACCAAAACAGGTTGACATTTTATAGGTATGACCGTATACTGTATAAACAATAAGAAAACAAAGAGAGGGCTTACATGATTTATAACGTATTAGAATCTAAGATGCGAGAAGCAATTGACTTAGATGAAAACAAGAACAAAGACGGTTCTATCAACTGGAACTTCGTAGATGCAGACGCTTATATGGATTGCAAAAATCTATTTCGTAGCGATGTAGACTTTTATGAAGCATTCAACTTTTTAGCAGACGGTATCAATACCGAAAACGATCCTGCTTCATGTTCATCAAACAAAATTCAACTTGAGATGGAGGTATAATAATGTTTTATATTTACGAAAAGAGTTCAACTTATATCATGGGCAAGATGGACAAGCGAACAGGTGAAGTTCGTCCAGACCATAGACAATATTATAAAACAATGCCTGCGGCCAAGGCGGCTCTTACTAAGATGAGCAAACGATACAGAGCAGACCTACTAGAGGCTGTGAATGATCCTCAGTACCGTTATGGTATCGCAGAAATAGGATACTTCCATAAGAACATTGAAGCAAGTCGCAAGGCAAAGAACATGATGAGTGGCGAATGGTTTGTAGAGCCAATCAACACCCCAGGTTATATGAGTCCGGCACGTGAATCTTATTGGAGTATGTAATGAGAAAATTTATTAAAATTGGAACTAAGGTCGACACCCGTTGGGGTGAGGCCAAAGTCACAGGACTAGAGTTCTGTGAAAAAGCAGGCGACAAGGAAGGCATTCGAACTGATCGATGCTGGTTGCAAGATAAAGACAGATGTGTTTTTGATCTTGATAACGGACATTGGGCCTACGGCTATCAAGTGGAGGTTATGAATGGCTAGAACACAACGAAGTAGAGAAGATAATAGAGCAATCAAAGAATGGCTCGATAAAGGTGGTAAAATAACCAAATGCCCTCCCGGTGCGAAAACTGATCCTGGAGAAGTAGGTTATACATGGGGACGAAGGCCCAAGAAAAAAGCAGAACCTAAGAAGAAGCCAACCAAAAAAGGTTGACATTCTGCTATTCAGATCATATACTATAAGAACAATAAGGCAAACAGAGAGGCAAAATAAATGGCATATGTATCGCAAAAAGATAAGGCAGAACTAGCACCAGCAATCAAGAAGGTGCTTTCAAAGTACGGCATGAAAGGTTCTATTTCAATCCGTCATCATTCAACATTGGTAGTGACACTCCAAAGCGGATCAATTGACTTTGGTGAATACACTCATGGGGATGGTTATATTCAAGTAAATGTTTATCACATCGAACGTCATTACAAAGGCAAGGCACAGAAGTTCCTTACAGAACTATTGGCCGCAATGAAAGGTCCTGGTTGGTTTGATAAAAGTGATTCAATGACAGATTACTTCCACGTCAAGCATTACTGCGATATCAATGTAGGCAAGTATAACAAGCCCTACTTCCTACAAAACACCGCTAAGAAGGCGCCTAAGAAGCCCGTACAAGCGTCTAAGACAATTAAAGTACCTGCTAGAGCATCTATATCAGATGCCGCAGAAGGGGTTGCACGTATGACAGCAAAAGAACAAGATAAATTTGTAGATGATATTGTCACTCGTTATCCTAACCTAGCAGACGCCCTGCTTACAAAGATTGGCTTTGGACTTATGGAGAAAGATAATGTCTAAAGGCATCAAAGGTTATTCATTTAATTTCACTCAGCCATACAACGGCTTTCAACCTAAACATCCACCTTTATCAGAAGCCCAACGAATTGAAACGGCAAACGAACTGGCATGGATGGATTATGTTGAGTCCGAATTTATCCAAGATATGTTGACATATCCTGATGCTGAGGCTATACTTAATAAAATAACAAAGGAGATCAAAAATGATTAAGGCAATTATGTTTATGGCAGTTGGTGCCGTATGTGCTTATCTTTACATGAACCCAGGCGATATCCAGGGTGCTCAAGATATGATTATATCTGGTGTGAATAAAGGAGCAACAGTTATTCAGGAGGCAACTGAATAATGATCGATATTTTAGATATCAAAGAAGGCGAATCATACGCCTGTAAATTTAAGGTAGAATGTATGCTCGACGCAATGGGCAGGCCACATCCTAATCTGTCAGACCAACCACTTAAAGGTCCTGGCGTCTACGAAGGGTTAGGGATTATAAATGTCCGTGATACTAAATCACAGTTGGTAGAACTACAAGACGAAAAGTCAAAGAAAACTTTCGTTGTTCCGTTTTCAGACATCTGGGACATAGACACAGTGGATTGGGTTGATGATACCGAATAATCTGTTGA
>Ga0233444_10006048_pt1:0-5000 | contig 10913 bp, 4 predicted proteins | sample SI_124_October20_6_FD_182792 | JGI IMG/M metagenome (GOLD analysis project Ga0233444, IMG submission 182792) | Seawater microbial communities from Saanich Inlet, British Columbia, Canada - SI_124_October2016_10_MG | ecosystem: Environmental > Aquatic > Marine > Inlet | place: Canada...
TCAGGGCTGCAAAGAGCCGGCTCTGCTCCAACGGTTGAGTATAAGTGGCGCGCTTTAGCGCCATCCATTTTCAGGGCTAGTTGCTTCGGCAGGTGAGTTGTTACACACTCCTTAGCGGATTCCGACTTCCATGGCCACCGTCCTGCTGTCTTAAGCAACCAACACCTTTCATGGGATCTGATGAGCGCACACTTTGGCACTTTAACTCAACGTTCGGTTCATCCCACAGCGCCAGTTCTGCTTACCAAAAATGGCCCACTAGGCACTCCGATTCGTTGCGAGGCTTCAATTAAGCAAGTCCCGCTTCTCACCCATTTAAAGTTTGAGAATAAGTTGAGGGCGTTTCGCCCCCAATACTTCTAATCATTCGCTTTACCGGATGAAACTCGATTACGAGCACCAGCTATCCTGAGGGAAACTTCGGAAGGAACCAGCTACTAGATGGTTCGATTAGTCTTTCGCCCCTATACCCAGCTCCGACGATCGATTTGCACGTCAGAATCGCTACGGTCCTCCATCAGGGTTTCCCCTGACTTCAACCTGGCCAGGCATAGTTCACCATCTTTCGGGTCTCAACGTGTACGCTCTTGATGCTCCGCACGAAGCGAGGTCGATGCGAAGCTCCGGGGTTGCGCCCGTGAAGGATCACCCCTCATCTGACAAGTCAGACTTTGCTTTCACTGCGCCTTTGGGTTTCGAACACCCAATGGCTCGCGCACATGTTAAACTCCTTGGTCCGTGTTTCAAGACGGGTCGGAGGGACCGCCGACCTACTCGCGATAGAGATGCGAACCGTGCCAGCGAGGGCACTCTCTATAAGAGATCGCTCCACTACCCGTCCCCGACAGAGCCAGGAACGCGGGGCTTGAAAGCCGAAGCCAACAAACTTCACCCACGCCCTCGGTCCGCCAGAAACGGTTCATCGCGTATGGCGGCAACGAAGTGCAGGCGCCGACAGAGCTGACAAAGGGACAGGGTCCTTGCGGATCCCACGCCCCCAGGCCGCCCCGCCGTCACCCTGAACCGTCACCGCCGACTTCGAGAGTCCCTCCGTTTACTACTAAGCGGTTTCACGTACTCTTGAACTCTCTCTTCAAAGTGCTTTTCAACTTTCCCTCACGGTACTTGTTCGCTATCGGTCTCGGGGTCATATTTAGCCTTACGTGGAGTTTACCACGCGCTTTGAGCTGTACTCCCAAACAACTCGACTCTAGGGAAAAGCCAGCGCAGCAAGCCAAAGGTCTCACGGGCCTATCACCCTCTACGGGCCGTGGTCCCAGTCAAGGTGTACTTGAACGCTTCGGCTCACTGCGATGAGGCTTTCCCAAACACCACATTCCACGCGACCGAGATGGCCGGCGGTTCGGTGCTGGGCTCTACCCGTTTCATTCGCCATTACTAAGGGTATCACGGTTGTTTTCTTTTCCTCCGCTTATTAATATGCTTAAATTTGGCGGGTAACCTTGCCTGCTCTCAGGTCGTGAAATAAAAGAACTATGAAAAATCAAATTTTCAAGGCTCGAGCACGAGCCACGCAGGAGCTTAACGCCAACCCAGGCTGAGCAAACAACCCGAGAGTCAGCACTCCGTACGCAGGCTCGCACAGTCAAACTTGAGGCCACCCTCTCGATGAAGAGAGGGAGATGCCCAATGCCAGCAATTCAGCTGGATGGATGACAAACCGACCCTGAGCCAGACATGGACAGTGGACAAACCACAGTCCGCAATATGCGTTCAAAGTGTCGATGCTCATATGTCCTGCAGTTCACATTCCGACGCGCAGTTTGCTGCGTTCTTCATCGACCCCCGAGCCAAGTGATCCACTGCTCAGTATTTTCAAAAAGTAGTTGACCATCATCGGCCGAAGTTCAATCGACGGTTGCAGAGCTCCTCACGGGAGAGCAACAATTTACCTCCTGAAACGGGCGAAGAGCTTTAAGCTTGAGCAGCACCCGCCAGGAGGCCGTCCACGGGCTGTTGAGACAGACCTGGCGGCCAGATCTCACCCAGCGGACGTCAAAGTCTAAGGCAGACGAGCCAAAGACCCGAGGCAATAAAGCCCGAGGTTTTTTCAAACTGCTCTCAGAAGAGAACGAATTCGATAATGATCCTTCCGCAGGTTCACCTACGGAAACCTTGTTACGACTTTTACTTCCTCTAAACGCTCAAGTTTGGGAGTCTTCCCGAGCAACATGGGAGAACGAATCCTCCCAAGGCCCAGTCCAAATACCTCACTAAAACGTTCAATCGGTAGTAGCGACGGGCGGTGTGTACAAAGGGCAGGGACGTAATCAACGCAAGCTTATGACTTGCGCTTACTGGGAATTCCTGGTTCACGGAGAACAATTGCAAGCTCCGATCCCTACCACGAAGGGGGTTCAGCGGGTTACCCGTTCCTCTCGGAAAGGGAGAACACGCTGATCCCTTCAGTGTAGCGCGCGTGCGGCCCAGAACATCTAAGGGCATCACAGACCTGTTATTGCTCAATCTCGTGCTGCTAGACGCAGCCAGTCCCTCTAAGAAGAACTTGGATCGCACGAAGGACGACCCAACTATTTAGCAGGACAGAGTCTCGTTCGTTATCGGAATTAACCAGACAAATCACTCCACCAACTAAGAACGGCCATGCACCACCACCCACCGAATCGAGAAAGAGCTCTCAATCTGTCAATCCTTCCAGTGTCCGGGCCTGGTGAGATTTCCCGTGTTGAGTCAAATTAAGCCGCAGGCTCCACTCCTGGTGGTGCCCTTCCGTCAATTCCTTTAAGTTTCAGCTTTGCAACCATACTTCCCCCGGAACCCAAAAGCTTTGGTTTCCCGAAAGCTTCCTGCGGAGCCTACAAAAAAAACTCGGCAGATCGCTAGCTGGCATCGTTTATGGTTAGAACTAGGGCGGTATCTGATCGCCTTCGAACCTCTAACTTTCGTTCTTGATTAATGAAAACACTCTTGGCAAATGCTTTCGCAGTAGTTAGTCTTCAAACGGTCCAAGAATTTCACCTCTGTCGTTTGAATACTAATGCCCCCGATTGTCCCTATTAATCATTAAGTCATTTTCCGAAAACCAACAAAATAGAAACGACTTCCTATTCTATTATTCCATGCACGAATATTCAAGCGTGTAAGCCTGCTTTGAGCACTCTAATTTTTTCAAAGTAAACCTGCAAGCGACCGGAGACACCCAATGAAGGGGACCCCCAACCCTCTTGCAAAAATACGAACAAATGGGGCAGTACCGTCAAATAACGAACCGCCCCCTGTTCGCCGAGATCCAACTACGAGCTTTTTAACCGCAACAACTTTAATATACGCTATTGGAGCTGGAATTACCGCGGCTGCTGGCACCAGACTTGCCCTCCAATTGTTCCTCGTTAAAGGATTTAAAGTGTACTCATTCCGATTACCGGGCCTCGGAAGAGACCGGTATCGTTATTTTTCGTCACTACCTCGGTCTTCGACCATTGGGTAATTTGCGTGCCTGCTGCCTTCCTTAGAAGTGGTAGCCGTTTCTCAGGCTCCCTCTCCGGAATCGAACCCTAATTCCCCGTTACCCGTCAAAACCACTGTGGGCGTCTATGCCACAGTCGACAGTTGATAGGGCACACCTTGGACGGATACGTCGTCGGCGTTGAGCCATACGATCAGCATAGAGTTATTCAGATTCACCAATAAAACCGCAAGCGGTTTGGTTTTGATCTAATAAATGCGCCCCTCCTTGAGTCGAGGCCTTTAAGCATGTATTAGCTCCAGAATTACCGCAGTTATCCAAGTAATTGGAACTATCCGGTACATTAGGTGTGATTTAATGAGCCATTCGCGGTTTCACCTTATTCAGGCTTGTACTTAGACATGCATGGCTTAATCTTTGAGACAAGCATATGACTACTGGCAGGATCAACCAGGTATCTCGCTATATTCGAAACCAAGTAGCACCATCAACGCAGAGCGCATCAAGCACAACCTAGCATTCAAACAAGCAGACAAGTGCTATGAACTGCAGACAACAGAAGCTGCCCAGTCAACACACGACTCTCCTTCGTCCGTAACAGTATACGTTTGCTAGAAACGAGTAACAGTCACACGGGCAATGAAGTCCACCAGGAAACAATAACTTTTTTCAACCAAGCAGATAGAACCCTCAGAGCTCGGCTCTGGTAGCAGGCTCCTGCTTACGCTGTCACACAGCACACCACTGCACTGCGCCCATAAGTGTGAAGCAAGAGAAAAGAAGAAGCAGCCTAGCCAAGCAGCGCAGAGCACACCACTAGACTATACTAGCACAGCACACTGTACTGCACTACACCACTCTTGCCTTTTTTCTTCCCTCACATGAGCCAAAACGCGTTGGCTTCGGCACCTCAGCTTTTACTGCTCAACGTAGTAGTCTTATGGAGAGACAGAATTTTTACATCACTTTTCTATATAGCACTCATTCCGCGACTAAGTGCTGGAGCGACCAAAATTTTTCTAAGTCCTATGTAGTAACGCGTCGACAGACGCTTTTCGGGAAATTTCTTATGTAGTGATTTTTTCAAAGTTCTTTACGAATCAGACGTCGACGAACACTTTTCAAAATCTCGTCGACAGACGCTTTTCGGAGTCAAAAAAAAGACAAGTGTTATGTAGTGCATATATCGACAAACGCTGATGGCACTCATCAGCGTCTGTCGCCAATGTGTAAAAAAATTACAAGTGTTATGGAGTGCACTCATCAGCGTCTGTCGCCAATGTGTAAAATATATGCTCAACTACATAACACTTGTGATTTTTCACTGAGCACCAATCAGCGTCTGCCGATCACTTGAAATCAAAAGGGTCCCCCCTGTTGATTACTACATAACCACTACATAGGCTTGGTTTTTTTTGGAAATTTGACGTAGGCAGACGCTTTTTCACTGACATGACCATAATATAAAGTGTTTGGTAGGGGGTTTCAAGCCATATACCAAAAGAGGCCAGTGTTTGATACATGGTTTCAAGGCTTTGAAGGCTTTGAAGGC
>Ga0233444_10006049_pt1 | contig 10912 bp, 7 predicted proteins | sample SI_124_October20_6_FD_182792 | JGI IMG/M metagenome (GOLD analysis project Ga0233444, IMG submission 182792) | Seawater microbial communities from Saanich Inlet, British Columbia, Canada - SI_124_October2016_10_MG | ecosystem: Environmental > Aquatic > Marine > Inlet | place: Canada: British...
TAAATTTTTTTTTCTTAATTTACTTTTTACTTTATTCAAATATTTTATATGAATACATTTTTGTAAGTAATTTAATGTTTTTGATTGGTTTTTTAGATGATGTAAAAATTAAAATAAGTCCTTTTAAAAGATTATTATTAATGATTTTCTCCCTTTTTTTTTTAATTCATTTTATGCCTATTGAAATCTTAAATGTAGATATACCGTTTTTATTAGGTTTTTTTAAAATTGATATTTTTTCTTCTATTTTTGTTTTGCTTTGTTTCTTGTTTATAATTAATGGTGCAAATTTAATTGATGGATTTAATGGTCTTCTAACGTTTAATTTGTTAGCTGTTAATTCAATTTTACTATTTATAAATATTTCTAACGGAAATAATGAATTTTCGATATTTTTAATTGCACAAATCATTATTTTATTATCTTTTCTTTTGTTTAATTTTCCTAATGCAAAAATATTTTTTGGTGACAGTGGATCGTATACAATGGGTTCCTTGGTTGCGCTTAATTCAATAACTACTAATAATTTAAATTCAAATTATTCATCGTTTTTTTTCTGCATTCTTTTATTTTATCTTTTTTTCGAGGTATTTTTTTCTTTTTTAAGAAAAGTTGTACAAAAAAAATCACCAATACATCCAGATAAAAATCATCTTCATATGCTTGTTTATAAAAAAATATCTTTAATTTTTGGAAAAAACAAAAGCAACTATATGAATTCAGTTATTATTAATCTTTCATATTTCATACTTGTTTTTCCAGCCTTATATTTTGCTAAAGACGCTGTTGTCAGTAGATATTGGTTTTTTTGCTTAATCGTAATTTATCTTTTAATTTATTTAAGACTTTATCGTTTAACAAAAAATTAAATTGATATATAAAACAACGATTATTAAGTGGGGCTATGGTGGAATTGGCAGACACGCCAGTCTTAGAAACTGGTTGCGCAAGCAGTACAAGTTCAAGTCTTGTTAGCCCCACCAGTAATATATTATGAAAGTAGAAATTAAATCTAAAAAAGGTCTTAGAACAATTTTATCAGTAGTGGTTGATAAAAAAAGCATCCAAGCAAGAATGGATGATAAATTAAATGAATTACAAAAAGAAGTTTCTTTAAAAGGTTTTAGACCAGGGAAAGTACCCCCCGCTGTAATAAAAAGTCAATTTGGAAAATCAATCTATGGTGAAGTAGTAGATAAAATTTTAAGAGACACATCGTCTAAAGCAATTGATGAAAAAAAATTAAAAGTAGCAGGTCAACCAAAAATAGATCTTAAACAATTTGGAGAAGGTAAAGATTTAAATTACGAACTACAGATTGATTGCCTACCAAATGTAGTATTAAAAAGTTTTGATCAATTTAAAGCAACAGTTTTTAAAGTAAAAATTGAAAATAAAGTTATTGATGAAAAGATAAAAGAAATATCAGAGCAAAATAAACAATTTATAGATAGCAATGAGAATGAAAAAGCTATTATAGGCAATCAAGTTTCATTTGACTATTCAGCTACAGTAGACGGCAATAAATTTGAAGGCAGTGAAGGCAAAGGGGTTCAGTTAGAGCTAGGAAAAGATCTTTTTTTAAAAGGCTTTGATCAACAATTAGTTGGAGTTAAAAAAGGTGAAATAAAAAAAATTGATGCCATCTTGCCAGCAAATCACCCAAAAAAAGAATTGGCAAACAAAAAAACAAAATTTGAATGCAAAATTTTAAATGTGAAAAAGTCTAAAGAAAATAAAATAGATGATAATTTTGCAAAAATGATGGGAGCAAAAGATATTAAAGATTTAAAATCTTTAATAGAAAAACAAATTTCTAGTCAATATTCACAAGCATTAAATTCAATTACAAAAAAAGAAATATTAGATCAAATTGAAAAAAATCATCAAGTTGATTTACCTCAAAACTTAATTGATCAAGAAATTTTAATAATGACAAAAAATCTTAAGCCAGAAGAAAAAGAAAAGCATAAACAAAATAATGAAAAATTAGCAAAATCTAGAATTAAACTGGGGCTACTTTTAAATGAATATGGAGAAAAAAATAATCTCAAAGTGTCAGATGAAGAAGTAAAGACAGAAATTCAAAAACAAATTAAAGGTATGCCTGGACAAGAAAAAATGGTTCTAGAATATTATCAAAAAAATCCAAGTGCGTCTCAAAGCTTAAAAGGGTCTATCTATGAGGAAAAAATTATTGAATTAATAAAATCAAAAATTAAAATCTCCACTAAAGTGATTGAGTCCAAAGAAGCTGAAAAAATTATTTCTGAATTAAGTAAACCAAGATTAGATAAAACTAAGACCTTGAAAGCTAAATCTTCCGATAAGAATAAGGTTAAATCAAAAAAAATTAGTAAAAAGTAACCAATAGTTGTATATATTTATTAATGAGTCGAGAGCTGGAAGAAAAAATGAATAGCTTAATTCCTATGGTTGTAGAACAAACAAGCAAAGGTGAGAGAGCATATGATATATATTCAAGACTTTTAAAAGAAAGAATAGTTTTTCTTGTAGGACCTGTTAACGACGGTGTTGCCTCTTTAGTAACTGCTCAGCTATTATTTTTAGAATCAGAAAATCCCAATAAAGAAATTAATTTTTATATAAATAGTCCTGGAGGACTAGTTACTGCAGGATTAGGCATTTATGATACAATGCAATATATTAATTCACCAGTATCAACGCTATGCATTGGTCAAGCTTCTTCTATGGGATCATTTTTATTAGCAGCAGGAGAAAAAGGTAAACGATATTCTTTGCCTAACTCAAGAATAATGGTGCATCAACCTTCGGCTGGCTTTCAAGGTCAAGCGACTGATATAGAAATTCATGCTAAAGAAATTATATCTTTGAAGGAACGACTTAATAAAATTTATTCAAAACACACAGGGAAGTCAGTTAATGAGATATCTGAAGCTTTAGAGAGAGATAACTTTATGACAGCTGATGAAGCAAAGAAATTTGGCCTCATAGACTCTGTTGTGGAAAAAAGAAAATAAATAACAAGATATAGTAATCTATACAACTTCAACTTGATAAGAGAATATTAGGGATTTATATTAATCTTATTGATTCGTTATGACAGAAAAAAATAACAAAAATATTTTATATTGCTCCTTCTGCGGCAAGAGCCAACATGAGGTTAGAAAGCTTATAGCAGGTCCCACAGTTTTTATTTGTGACGAGTGTGTCGAGCTTTGTATGGATATAATTAAAGAAGAAAATAAAAGCTCTTTAGTAAAACACCAGGACGGAGTTCCTTCTCCAAAAGAAATTTGTAATGTTTTGGATGATTATGTAATTGGTCAAAAATTCGCAAAAGAAATTTTATCTGTTGCAGTTCATAACCATTACAAAAGACTAAACCACGAAACAAAGAATAATAAAGATATTGAACTTTCAAAATCAAATATCCTATTAGTTGGACCAACAGGATGTGGTAAAACTCTATTAGCCCAAACTTTAGCTAGAATTTTAGATGTTCCTTTTACTATGGCTGATGCAACTACTTTAACAGAAGCAGGTTATGTAGGAGAGGATGTTGAAAATATAATTCTAAAATTATTACAAGCTGCAGATTATAATGTTGAAAAAGCACAAAGAGGAATAGTTTACATAGATGAAGTTGATAAAATTAGTAGAAAATCTGAGAACCCTTCTATAACTAGAGATGTTTCTGGAGAAGGTGTTCAACAAGCGTTATTAAAAATAATGGAAGGAACTGTTGCTAGCGTTCCTCCTCAAGGAGGCAGAAAGCACCCACAACAAGAATTTTTACAAGTAGACACTACGAATATTTTATTTATTTGTGGAGGAGCTTTCGCAGGTCTAGACAAATTAATTGATAGTAGAGGAAAAGGAAGTTCAATAGGATTTGGCGCAAAGGTTAAAAATTTTAAAGATAAACCTCTTTCAGAAATCATGAAAATGCTAGAGCCTGAAGATTTAATTAAATATGGACTTATACCAGAATTTATTGGAAGAATGCCAATAATTGCAACTCTTGATGATTTAGATGAGAAGTCACTAGTTAAAATTTTAAAGGAACCAAAAAATTCTTTAATAAAACAATATCAGAGATTATTTGAATTTGAGGAAGTAGAATTAGAGTTTAATGACGATGCAATTTCTGAAATTGCTAAAAAAGCTATTTCAAAAAAAACCGGAGCAAGGGGACTAAGGTCTATTTTAGAAAATATATTATTAAAAACCATGTTTGAACTACCAGACATGGAAAATGTTATAAAGGTAACAGTAGATAGCTCTACAGTTATAGGGACTTCTGAGCCCATTGTCACATACGGTAAAAAAACATCAACATCCGTTGCATAACGTAAATTTGTTCCTTGAAATTAGCTAATTAATTGCCATATTGAAGTAATGAAAACTTCGTACTTAAAACCACTTTTACCGTTAAGAGATATTGTTATATTTCCATCAATGGTAGTTCCGTTGTTTGTCGGAAGAGAAAAATCAATTAAGGCTCTTCAGGAGGTAATGAAGTCGGACAAGTCAATAGTTTTAGTAACGCAAAAAAACTCAGAAATTGATGACCCAACAAGTAAAGATCTTTATCAGTATGGATGTTTAAGTAAAGTTCTACAGCTTTTAAAATTACCGGATGGCACCGTTAAAGTATTAGTTGAAGGTGAAAAAAGAGTAAAAATTTCAAGTCATAACGAAGGCATCAATAATTTTTTGACTTGCGAAGTTGAAATAGTAGAAGATCAAAATTTAACTAATGAACTTGAGTTATTAGCATCTGGGTTAATAAAAAAATTTGAAAAACTACAAATTTTAAATAAAAAAGAATTTAATGATGGTTCGAATAATTTAAAAAATTTAAAAAATCCTACTCAGATAGCCAATAATATTTCTTCTAATTTGAATATTCAAATATTTGAGAAACAAGAGTTGCTAGAAATAACAGATGTAAAAAAGAGATTAGAAAAAATCCATTCCTATATAGAAAAAGAAACAAGCGTTCTTTCTGTAGAAAAGAAAATTCGAGGTAGGGTAAAAAATCAAATGGAAAAAACACAACGTGAATACTATTTAAATGAACAATTAAAAGCAATTCAAAAAGAACTAGGAGAAATTGACGAAGGTAAAGATGAACTTTCATCTTTATCTAAAGCAATATCAGATGCGAAAATGCCTAAATTAGCTAAGGAAAAGTGCTTATCTGAATTAAAAAAATTGAAATCAATGAGTCCTATGTCTGCAGAAGCAACTGTTGTTAGAAATTATTTAGATTGGATGACTGAACTTCCTTGGTCAAGCAAATCTAAAATAAATACAGATTTAAATAATGCTCAAAAAATTCTTGATGAGGACCACTATGGATTAGAAAAAGTCAAAGAGAGAATAATTGAATTTCTAGCTGTTCAAAAAAGAATTCAAAAAATGAAAGGACCTATTTTATGCTTAGTAGGACCCCCTGGTGTAGGAAAAACGTCATTAGGAAAATCAATTGCTAAAGCGACTAATAGAAAGTTCATCCGAATTTCATTAGGAGGAATAAGAGATGAAGCAGAAATTAGAGGTCACAGACGAACCTACATAGGCTCGTTGCCAGGTAAAATAATACAAATGATGAAAAAAGCCGGAACTAAGAATCCACTTTTTTTACTAGATGAAATTGACAAAGTAGGGAATGATTATCGAGGAGATCCATCATCAGCTTTGTTAGAAGCATTAGATCCAGAACAAAATAAAGAATTTAATGACCATTACTTGGAAGTAGATTATGATTTATCGGATGTTATGTTTGTTACTACTGCAAATACTTTAAATATCTTGCCACCACTACTCGATAGAATGGAAGTAATTAGGTTGTCTGGATATACAGAAGATGAAAAAGTTAATATATCCCAAAAATATCTAATACCAAATCAAAGTAAAAATAATGGTTTAAAGAAAAATGAATGGAAAATTGATGAAGATATTAATAGGAAAATTATAAGGCACTACACAAGGGAGTCAGGTGTAAGAAATTTAGAAAGAGAAATTTCAAAAATTGCCAGAAAATTAGTTAAAAAAATTGATAATAAAGAAAAAGTAAATAACCCAATTAATGAACAAAATTTAAAAGATTTGCTAGGAGTGCAAAAATTCAACTATGGAGAAATAGAAGAGGAGAATGGTATTGGAGTTGTAACTGGATTAGCTTGGACAGAAGTTGGTGGAGAAATTTTAAAAATAGAATCTGCGGTCATGCCTGGTAAAGGCAAAATGCAAATTACAGGTAAGTTAGGCGATGTAATGCAAGAGTCAGTTAAAGCGGCTAAATCATATATTCGGTCAAAAAGTTTAGATTATGGAATTATACCACCGATCTTTGATAAAAAAGATTTTCATATTCATGTTCCAGAGGGAGCCACTCCTAAAGACGGACCATCAGCAGGGGTAGGTATGGTTACATCGATAATTTCAGCGATCACCGAAATACCGGTAAATAGAAATGTAGCAATGACTGGAGAAATTACTTTAAGAGGCCTTGTTCTTCCGATTGGAGGCCTCAAAGAAAAATTATTAGCTGCGCATAGAGCTGGAATTAAAAAAGTTTTAATACCAATGGAAAACAAAAAAGATTTAGTAGAAGTTCCTAAAACCATATTAAATTCAATGGAAATTATTACTGTTAAAAATGTGGATGAAGTTTTAAAAGTTGCTTTAACTAAACCTCTTAAAAGAGTTGAATGGGTTGAGGTCGATCAACTTGCAAAAAAGAATAAAGAAAAAAAAGAGGAATTAAGTACTCACTAAAACTATTTTAATCTAACCAATTTTTATATTTATCTAAGTTTGATAAAATATAATCTGGTAAAAGACTTGTATCTAGATTTTTTAAGATAGATTTTCCCGACCATTTATATCCTTTTTGATCTACATTATGATCATACATTACTCTTTTTTCTTCAATAAGTTTTCTTAAATCATTAATTTTTAATCCACTTTCCTCAAATTCATAGTGATGTGCAAAATTCAACAATTTTTTTTCTAGTTCTTTCGGAGTTCTGAGACAAGTAAAATGCCAACCCCCATTATTAATAAAGATTAAATTTGAATATTTTTTTTTTGAAAAAAAAGTATCTATTCTCCATTTAGGGTAAATTTTACCTTTAATATTACGTAGCCATTGAGGAGATATAAAATTTTTTTTCTTTACAGCTTTAGTCCCTAACCAAGTATAATCTTCATAAAATAGATTAAGCTTATAATAAAACATTTTTTGTTCGAATATTAAGATATTATTTTTTATTTTTGTATAATCTAAATATTTAAGGTTTGGAATTTCATCAAGATCACTTATTAAAATTAAATCATCACTGGTAGATTCAATTAGTCCTCTTGAAAGGTTTTCTCTTTGAAAATAATCTCTAGCCATTCCATTTAAAATTAATTTTTCACCCCTTTTTTCCTTTGATTCTCCATCTACTAAATCTAAAATATTTTCAGGCTGCTTTTCTACAACTAAATAAATTATTTTGTCCTTAAATTTTTGAAATTTGTTAATGTCAAATTTCAGCTCTTTTTTATTACCATTATGTGTGTACAAAGCCTCAGTTATTACAAATTTTTTTACAAATTTATCGAGAGTGTTTAGCCTTATATCTAGAAGTAAATCTTCATCAAAATACATGAAGCAATCATATATATTCATGATATTTGAGTTATAATAAAATATAATATAAGTAAACATTAATTAAAATTCTATGAAAAAGAAAATCATTATTACGGGTGGTTTGGGATATATAGGTACTGAGTTATGTAAATTATATTCGGGTGTTAGTTGGCACCATGAAATTACTGTAATTGATAATAGATTCATATCAGAAAGAGTTAATCAAATCCGGAATTGGAATATGAATTTTATCCAAGGCGATATATTGGATAAAGAACTTATTAAAAAATATTGTAAAGACGCAGATGTAGTTCATCATTTAGCTGGAGTTACGGATGTACCTCGAACAAAGAATGAAGCCTCTAATCAAAAAGACGAAAAAATAAAAGAAGTTGGTGAAACAGGCACTCAAAATATTTTAAACGTTATTAGCGATAGTTGTAAAATTATTTTTCCTTCTACGCACGTTGTTTATGAAGGAATAAATGAAGTTAAAAAAGATATTAGAGAAGAAGAAAAACCTCAACCAGTTTTATCTTATTCTTCCTCTAAGGCCATAAACGAAGATCAATTAAAAAAATCAGGAAAAAATTATGTTATTTTAAGACTTGGATCTGTTTATGGATATTCATCTGACTCAATGAGAATTGATATAATGCCGAATTTATTTTCTAAAATAGCTTCTCAGAATGGTACTTTAAAATTATTTGCAGGAGGAAGACAAATTAAAAGCTTGGTTCCTTTAATAGATGTTGCTCGATGTTTCAAATTTATGGAAGAAAAGAATAAAATAAATTCAGAAATATTTAATTTAACTAAGGATACCCTAACAGTAAAAGAAGTCGCCGAAGTTTGTAAAAAACACAATCCAAAAATATTATTAAAAGAAACAAATGATGAAGTACCAAATTTAGGTTTTTCTTTATCAAATAAAAAATTATTAAATACAGGCTTTGAATTTTTATATAACTTAGATCAAAATATTCAGGAAATGATACAAAAATGGTCTAAACAAGATTTAATTAAAGATTTAGAATACGTAAGAGATGGTAAAAATTTATTTATTGATAAAAGGGGAACTATTAGTAACCACGAATTAACAGAACCAATAAATTTAATTGGTCTAATAGATTCTAAAAAAGGGACAATAAGAGCTAATCACTATCATCCTCAACAAGAACAAAAATGTCTATTCACTAAAGGACAAATCATTGAAATATTTCAAGATATCATTAATCCTAATTCACCTAAAATTACTCAAGTTGTAAATGCAGGACAATTATCAGTTATAAAACCAAATGTAGCTCACACAATGGTTTTTACAAAAGATTCAACATTTTTAAATTTAGTTAGAGGAGAGAGAGACCATGAAAATTATGGTATCACTCACACAGTAAGACACGTATTTGTCGACGATAAAGAAAAAAATTTATTATTAGAAATCTATAAATTTGATTGTCGATCATGTGGAAACACTGATCTAAAAAGAGTTGTTTCGTTAGGCTACCAACCACTTGCAAATAACTTACTTGGTAAAAAAGAGGAAAAATGTCAGCTATATCCTCTAGAAGTAAATTATTGTGACAAATGTCACAACTGTCAATTATCTGTTTCTATAAATCCTAAAAAAATGTTTTCTAATTATCTTTACACATCTTCAACTTCAAAAGTTTTTAGAGAACATTTTGTGCAAGCAGCGATAAAATATAGTGAAACACTAAAATTAAATAAAAATAAATCATATATTATTGATATAGGAAGTAATGATGGTGTAGCCCTTAAGCCTTTTCTAGAATTAGGATTTAAAAAATTATTAGGTATAGAACCAGCTAAAAATTTAGCAAAAATTGCAAATAAAAATAAAATAAAAACGTTTAATGGTTTCTTAGAGAAAAAAAATCTGAAAAAAATTAAAAAAAATGCAGATTTAATTCTAGCCTCAAATGTTTTTGCTCATTCAGATAAATTAAAAGAAATGGCTGAATGCATGTTTAGTTTGCTTGGAAAAAAAGGGACAATAGTAATAGAAATTCAATATTTGATGAATACTTTAAAAGATTTAACATTTGATAACATATACCATGAACATTATAATTATTGGTCGTTAACCTCCCTGGTAAATTTTTTTAATCAGTTTGAAGCTAAAATATTTAGGTCTGAAAAAATAGATACTCATGGAGGATCTTTGAGAATATATGTTAAAAAAGACAATAAAGTAAAAATTGAGACTAGTGTTAAAAAAATACTTAAAGAAGAAGAAAATTTCGGAATTAAAAATTACAAAACCTATCAAGAGTTTGGAAAAAAGGTTTATAAGATTCGAAATAACGTTCTTAAAAATATAAAAAAATTAAAAAAGAATAATAAAGCAATAGTAGGTTACGGAGCTCCAGCTAAAGCAACTACAGCCTTAAATTTTTTTGGTATTTCAAATGAAATAGAATTTATAGTTGAAGACAATAAGCTAAAACATAATAAATTTATACCAGGAGTTAAAATACCAATTAAAAATAAATCACAAATCAAAACTAATAATAATACTCTATTAGTCTTAGCTTGGAACTTTTATAATGATATAAAAAAAAATAATTCGGAATTATCAAATAATTTTATCAATATAAAAGATCTTGAAAAAATTAATTAAACTTTATTAAGCTATTAATAATTGTTTTAATATTTTCGATGGCTTCAAAAAAATATATTATATAAATTTCTGTTGATGGAAATTTATTTATTATAATTTCATGAGTGTTAGCTAATACACCAGTAACCAGTGTTAAAATTGCAATAAACACAATCAGATAATTATAAAACCCAAAAGTAATTTTTTCAGTTGAATGATGTTTAATTTTAGACTCTTTTTTATTATTAAGTGTAATACCGTGTTTTTTTTCTAAATATTCAGGAGAATATAAATTTATTTCTCTTGGCTTTTTTTTCTTAGGATTTGGTTTTTTTGATACTTTGTGAGCTTCAATTCTTTTATTTATAGTCTTTGTATTTACTGATTTAATTGGAAATTGTTTCCATTTATTACCACAAGAGCTACATTGAACCAATCTGCCAGCTTCTGTAATAGCTTGGTCTGGAACTACAAATTTTTTTTCACACGAATTACAGTTTAATATCATAGGTAATATATTACTTATATTTATCTAAATTGTCTTAAAATTTAAATACTTTTTTACTTTATAATGTTTTTATTGTATATCTCGATTTTATTTAATGGGGCGGTTAGCTCATTTGGTAGAGCATCTCGTTTACACCGAGAGGGTCATAGGT
>Ga0233444_10006053_pt1 | contig 10908 bp, 11 predicted proteins | sample SI_124_October20_6_FD_182792 | JGI IMG/M metagenome (GOLD analysis project Ga0233444, IMG submission 182792) | Seawater microbial communities from Saanich Inlet, British Columbia, Canada - SI_124_October2016_10_MG | ecosystem: Environmental > Aquatic > Marine > Inlet | place: Canada: British...
ACTTTTTCGAAGTAGAGGAACATGTTAATTGTGTTGGAAGTATAGAAGAGTTTGCAGTAAAAGCACCTATGGATAATATTTTATATAGCGGCGAATTAGAGTTGCCCAAATACAAAAGGTTTATGTCAATTGGAATTAAATAAACTAACACTAAGGGAAATGCAAATTGAAAGTGCTAGAGCACTAAGTACTATGCAAGCAACTAACAATAACATATACCAGTTTAATAAACAAGCACACCATAATAGTCAAAATTGGTATAAGGCTGTAATTGATTGGTATGTTGAACAATACGGTGATCTTCCTAGTAAAATAGGACCAGGAAAAGAAATAAAGTTGGTATTAGATGAATAGTATATTTCCAGATAATCCAGATGGGATGAATATAGAATGGGTTGTAAGTAATGTTTGCAATTATTCTTGTAGTTATTGTAAAGAAGACTTATATGGCGGGTCATCAGGACAACCTCACTATGAAAAAGCATTAGAATTTTTTAACTATCTTCATAAAGACGTACAACCGGGTCCTAAGTTGCTAAATTTAACAGGAGGAGAGCCTACTGTTTGGCCAAGATTAATTCCGTTTTTAAATGAGCTAGACAAAAGTTATTTTGTGCAGATAACAACCAATGGATCAAGAACTATAAATTGGTGGAATAAATTATTAAGTAAATGTAATAATATATCAAGAGTTTGTATTAGCACACATTTAGAATTTGCTGACATAAAACACATTTACAATGTTGCTGAAGTGTTACATAAAAAAGTTAATTTAACTATATTATTGTTAGCTGATAGGAAAAATTTCCATATTGTAAAAGAGTATTCAGAAAAGTTTAGAAATTTAGAATGTACAGTATTCATAAAACCAATTAGAGATCTAACCGGTAAAGCTCAAGATTATACAAAAGAAGAACTAGATTTTATTAAAAACTATAAACACAGTACTGGTAAAGTTAATAGACGCTTGTCAATTCCTACGCATTTTAATATAGACGGACAACCAAAACCTTATTCTTATGGGTTTGAACTTATTAGTAATAATTTACATAAGTTTAAAGGATGGAAATGTGATCTAGGAAAAACTAGAATTGTAATTTGGCATGATGGTAAAATTAGTTTGGCACAATGTAGTACCGCAAAGAGTATGGATATTGGAAATATATATGATAATAATTATAATATACCAACAGAGCCAGTAATTTGCAATACAGAGTTTTGTTCTTGTGTACCTGATATACGTATTCCTAAATGGAAAGATGAAAATGTACAAACTTAAAGATATAAAAACAATTCATCTTGAAGTAACACAAAACTGCCAAGCAAGTTGTCCTATGTGCGACCGTAATATGAACGGTGAAGGCATTAATCCTCATATCAATCTAGATGAATTATCACTTAAAGATTGTGAGGATATATTTTCTATAGATTTTATAAAGCAATTAGATACAATATATATGTGCGGTAATTTAGGAGATCCTATTGTTGCTAAAGATACATTAGAAATCTTCAAATACTTTAGAGAGCATAATCCTAATATCTGGTTAAGCATGAACACAAATGGAGGCGCAAAGAATGAACAATGGTGGAGCGACTTGGCGACAACTTTTGGTCGCATGGGGGCTGTTATTTTTAGCGTTGATGGTTTACGCGATACTAACCATATCTATCGTCAAGGAGTTGTTTGGGACAATGTAGAACGTAACATGCAAGCATTTATAAATGCAGGAGGTAGAGCTCGTTGGGACTATTTAATATTTGAACATAACCAACATCAAGTCGACGAAGCAGAAGCACTAGCAAATGCATGGGGTTGTGAAAAATTTATGAAAAAGAAAACTGGAAGATTTATAGATGCAAAGACAAACAAGAAAGAAAAGCATCAGGCCAAAGACCGCAAAGGCAAAGATACAGCCGAGATTAAAAAACCAGACGCAAAGTACCAGAACAAAGCACTTACTAAGCAAGAAACTATCCTCAAGAAATACGGTAGTATGGACGCATATTATGATGCGGCTCCTATCATTTGTAAAGTTAAAAAAGAAAACAGTTTGTTTATCACAGCAGAAGGACTAGCCATGCCATGTTGTTGGACAGCTGGACGTATGTACAAATGGTGGAACAAAGATCCTTATGTAGAACAGATATGGGAACATATTGATATTGCAGGAGGCAAAGATGCCATCAATGCAAAAAAAGGTTTGCGAGAAGTATTTGATACAGGAATATTTGATACAATTCAGCGTAGTTGGAAGTATGAAAGTTGTAATTTAGGAAAACTTAAAGTTTGCGCCATGAAGTGCGGAGCAGAGTTCGATCCGTATGCTGAGCAATTTAGATAAGATAAGTAAGTATATAATGGTTACTATAGACGATATTAATAAAATAGAATTAGAAATTACAAGTGATTGCAATGCGGCATGTCCGGGATGTGCCAGAACACGCCATATAGATAAATTATCAGTTACACAATTTAGTTTTAAAGATCTTAAACGCATTTTTCCTGATGTACGACATATAAAAGGTAAAGAATTTAAACTTTGTGGTGTGTTAGGCGATCCTATGATACATCCTGAAGTGGTTGATATGACAGAATATTTGCTTGGCAATGGCGGAAGTGTGACAATAAGCACTAATGCAGGTGTAGGCAAAAAAGAAGATTATTATAGACTAGGAATGTTAAGTAGTAAATTTACAAATAAATTTATAATGCAGGCATGCATTGATGGGCATAGAGAAACAAATCATATCTACAGGGTGAATACAAAGTTCGATGTAATTGAAAGAAACCTAAAAGAGTTTGCAAAAAATTCATATAAAGAACAGGATAAAAATAGATGGGTTTTTATTGTTTTTGATCATAATGAATATGAAATCGAAGCGGCTAAAAAACATGCTACAGAATTAGGTATGGTATTTTATACACGTACTGGTATGCGTAACGATTTACACAACTGGATTGCAGAGTTAGGTAAAAAGAATAACAAAGCACAAAAAGTTATTAGTACTAGTAAAGAACACAAGGGTAAGCAACAAGTGCTTGAGTTGGATAAATTGATTGCAACAAATAAAGTAGATACTGAAACACTAAAAACTATAAAATGTAAGTATGTACATGAGGGTGAATTATTTATAAATTCACAACAACGATTATGGCCTTGCTGTTTTTTGTGGGATACTATGTTTAGAGATAAAGAAAATATAAGAGAAAAATATTCTGAATTTGGCCGCAATTGGAATAATTTGAAAAAAATGACTATAGATAATATATTGGCTAGCCCATATTATGATAAAGTGTTACAAGACAGTTGGAATCCTAATCATAATAAACATCTTTCAAGGTGTATACGGACTTGCGGATATAATGCGGCCTACCAGAATAAAGTGGAGAAAGTAGTATGACTTGGAAAGTACCAGTATCAGAAAGGTTAGGGTTACAAGTAGAACTTACTAATCATTGTAATGCGGCATGCCACGCTTGTGCAAGAGTATGGATAGTTAAAAATAAAGATAAAAATTGGCACGAATATGATCTTTCAGTTAACGACAACTATGTAAGTCTAGAAGATTTTAAAGGTTGGGTTGATAAAGATAAGTGGACAAGTTTAAAAAGAATTTTATTTTGTGGTAATTATGATGAACCTACAATTAATCCAGATGTTATAGAAATATGTAAATGGATAATTGATAGTAAGACTTTATTCCCTGCATTGCCTAAAATTACTATATCAACAAACGGCGGCGCCAGGAATGAAAAGTTTTATAGTGAATTAGGAAAATTATCCAAAGACAATCCAAACCGATTAAAAGTTAACTTTGGTATAGATGGATTTGAAGATACTAATCATCTGTATAGAGTTAATGTTAAATGGGAAAAGTTACAAAAAAATTGGAGAGCATATATAGCGGCAGGAGGAGAAGCATGGTGGCAATGGATAGAGTTTTCGCATAACAGCCATCAAAAGCATCTTGTTGCTGATTATGCTAAGAAAGAAGGATTTGTTAAAATTAAAAGTATTAATAGTTGGCGCCCTAATGTAGCTGGCGCAAAAAATGTCGGCTATATAGAACAGCAAGAGTTTCCTAAAATTGTACCAGATTGTTATAAGAATACTATGGATAGTCAAGGAATTTTTATTAACTACCAAGGATATATGACCCCTTGCTGTTGGATGGCAACAAATAGTGGATTCAAAGGCCTAGCCAACAACTTTTCTAACGATCACGGCAAAGATGGACATAAACTCAACGGCACTAATAGTATTCAAAGTGTATTTGATTCACAATGGTTTACTGATTTTGCAGTTGCAATGGAAGCAGGAAAGATTCCAGTGTGTACTACAAAGTGCAAAGAAAATAAAACCAACCACTATAATTTTCAGGATATAAGATGACCGATTCACCTAGCGAAACATTTTGCATTTTACCTTGGGTACATTTGAGTACTAGACCTGATGGAAGTATGCGTGTTTGTTGTACAGCCAATGCTAGTAGTGTTGGCCCTACTAACGATAAAGAACATGGCGGACAAGTTGGCATTCTTAAAACTGATGATGGCAAACCAAATAATTTAAATGTAAGTGATTTTGAATCAGCTTGGAATAGCAACTACATGAAAAATGTTCGCAAGCAAATGTTAGCTGGCGAAAAGCCACCTAGTTGTTTAAAATGCTTTAAAGAAGAAGCTGCAGGACATAATTCAAAACGTATGTGGGAAACTGCATATTGGAGCGAGAGAGTTGATGTAGAAAAAATCCTACAAGACACAAATGAAGATGGAAGTGTTCCGCCTAACTTAGCATACATTGATTTACGGTTTGGTACTAAGTGTCAGCTTGCTTGTGTTATGTGTAGTCCGCACGATAGCAGTGGTTGGATTAAAGATTATAAAGCAATCTTTCCTGAAGTAAAAAACGAATCTCTTAAAGAAATAATGCAATGGGATAACAAAGGCAGTTCTAATGGTAGTAGTTACAACTGGCACAAGCAGAATCCTACTTTTTGGAAACAGTTTTACGAACAGATGCCTAGTATGCAGCAGATATACTTTGCTGGCGGCGAAAGTCTTATTATCGAAGAACACTATGAGATACTTGAACACGCTATTAAGATGGGATATGCAAAAGACTTAGAACTGCGTTATAACTCAAATGGCGTTGAATGGCGTGATGATTTGTTTGACCTATGGAAAGAGTTTAAAGTAGTTCGTTTTCATTACAGTATAGACAGCATTAAAGAAATGAATGACTATATTCGTTACCCTAGTACTTGGTCACGTCAAGAAGAAGTATTTCACATATTAGACAAAGAAACAACAGACAATGTTGAAATAACTGTTGCTTGTGCAGTACAAGCCTTAAACATTTACTATATTCCTGACTTTATTAAATGGAAGATGCAAGAAGGTTTTAAAAAAGTAAATATGTGGCCGTTCGGTGCAGGTATGATCAACTATCATTTTGTATATTGGCCCGCACATTTAAATGTAAAAGTACTTCCTAAATGGTTTAAAGAAGAATGTAGACGTAAGTATGAAGAATTTTATCCTTGGTTAGAAGAAAATTGGGAACTATGTATACCTAGTTGGCACAAAGGAAAGGTAGATTACGAAAAATGGCGTGAAGCAAGTTATGGTATTAGCAGATTAAATGGTATGTTAAGTTTTATGGAGTCAGAAGACTGGAGCAGACGATTACCTGAAATGAAAGAATTTTTAACCCTGTGTGATAAACAACGTGGTATTACATTTGAAGAAACATTTCCGGAGATGAAGGATATATTTAATGAGCTTTGATACCGTAGATTTATTGACAGGAGATGTATTTCAAATTACATGGGATTTAGGAAGAAGATGTAATTATGATTGTAGTTATTGCCCTGCACACAGACATGATAACTTTAGTAAACATGCAACTTTGGATGAATTAAAAAGTAGTGTAGATTTTGTATTTGAATATATCGATACTTATATGCAACATCGAACATATAAAGAAGCAAATATTAGTTTTACTGGCGGCGAGCCAACTGTTAACCCAAATTTTATTGCTTTTGTAAAATATTTAAAGGAACAATACGAATTAAAGTATAAAGACAAATGGGTTTGTGGATTTTCGTTAACAAGTAACGGTGCTATGAGTTCTAAGATGGCACAAAGTATTATAGATAATCTATTTTACATAACGGTAAGTTATCATGCTGAAAGTTCTGAAAAATTAAAACAGCAGGTAAAGGATAGGATATTACAATTCCATAATGCAGGATTTAACATGAACTGTAATGTAATGTTTCATGCACAGCATTTTGATGAATGTAAAGAACTATGCTCGTGGTTAAAGAACTTAGGAGTTGATTTTACTCCGAGAATTATAGGAGAAGAACCAGACAGTGCAAAAACATTTGCCCACGTATACACAGAAGAACAAATTAATTGGATGAAAACTTATTGGGGTCTTAAAGTTCCTAATAAAAACAAAGTTGATTCTAAAGAAAAACAACTAGGAAATAGTATAGGACGTCCATGTTGTGGCGGCAGAAAAATGTGTCTAAGTTCAGGCACAAATAGTCGTACAGACAAATTTGTAGACTTTAGAGAATTTAAAGGTTGGAGCTGTAGTGTAAATTGGTTCTTCCTACACTTAGAACAACAAACAGATCAAATATTCCATCATCAAACATGCCAAGCAAAGTTTGATGGGACTAGGGGAGCAATAGGAAAAATAAGTGAAGGATATAAAGTAGTAAAAGAACTTAAACACAAACTAGAAACACAAACAATGCCTACTATTATATGTCCGAAACATACTTGTGGTTGTGGGTTGTGTGCTCCTAAGAGTAAGTACCAAGAAAAATATTTAGAAACTACTAAAAGACATTTTGATATTGGAGTATTAGATGTCGTATAATTGCTTAGAGTCAATAAACAGTATATATGTTGAGAAAGCAGAACAAGGATATGCAGTAAGTCCGTGCTGTCTATATAAAGATAAAAGTAAAGTTTTTGTACCTACTTTAGATGATGTCATTGACAATCCAACAATTAATGAGATTAGAGAAGGTTTTAAAGGAGATTGGAAACGACCTGAATGCATAGACTGTGTACGAAAGGAACAAATGGGCAAAAAAAGTAAGAGACTACGTAGTTTAGATAGACCAGCTAATCAAATTACACGTTGGGATTTGCGTCCAGGTAATACATGTAATTTAAAATGTGCAATGTGCAATCCTTGGAACAGTAGCAAATGGTATGAAGACATAGATGTTTTCAAAAAATATCGTGGACAAGTTAATAATGAAAATAACAGACAGGCAAGAGAGTCGTTAGATTGGGATTGGATTTATACAAAGTGTGTTGACACAGCACAATTTATCTATATAGCAGGCGGTGAACCTTTTTATATGAAAAGTGTACAAGATTTTCTTAACAAGTTATCTAAACATGAATGGAATTGTAATAACACAGTAATACAAATACAAACTAATGGTGTAAGCAATACAGATAAGTTTTTAAATATATTAAGTAAATTTAAAAGACTAGAATTTAGTATCAGTGTTGATGGTTGGGGGAGCGTAAATGATCTTATACGGTTTCCAACTAAACATAAAGACTTTTTAAAAAATACACAAGAACTTGTTGACTTAAATAACGGTCATGTATATTTTAATATTACTGTACAAGCAATGAACTTACCTAATGTTGATAAGTTAGTAACAAAATTACAAGAAACTTGGAACGGAAAATATGATGTTCATAAGTTAACCAAACCTAGTTATCTAGCAGTAAATTGCTTAAAACCTAAAGTAGTTGAAAGAGTTTTACATGATACAAAAGTTTTTGAATTAAACAGTTTTTATAAAGATTATAAATTTGATAGCAAGTTAAATAAACGTATGCAAAGTTTCCTTTTAGATTTAGATGCTAAAAGAGGAACTGATAGCAGAAAAATTATACCGTGGTGTTTTGAATAATGTGGACAACTGAAACATTAGAATGGATTGATATTGAACTTACAAGTTTTTGTAACATACGTTGTAAAGGGTGCTTTCGAGAATTATCTACACATGCAGATAAAATTCTTAATAAAACATATTTAGATATTACTACGATTAAAGAAAAATTTAAAAAAGAAATGTTTCCTAATATTAAAATCATTAATTTTTGTGGTAGTGTTGATGAACCAACTAGTCATCCTCAATTTTTTGAAATCGTAAAACATTTTGCTAGTTGGGACTGTCATATTAATGTTGCTACTAATGGCAGTTTACGTAGTGAAAAATGGTGGGGAGACCTAGCCAAAATATTACCCAGTAGTCATAGAGTCACTTGGGGCATAGACGGTAGCGATGAATTATCAGAAGTTTATAGGCAAGGTAGTAATTTTAAAAAAGTAGAAAAGAATTTTAGATCATTTATAAAAGCTGGCGGCTTAGCTAATTGGCAATTTATTGTGTTTGAACATAATGAACACCAGTTGGAGATTGCTCGTGCTAGAGCCACTGAAGAAGGATTTCATGCGTTCCAAACAATTTATAGTCATCGTAAAGACACAAAAGATGTAAAACCTAAACAAGTTGATAATAAAGAGTCGAGCTGTATTAGTTGCAAATATGCTAATCAAAAACGCATATTTGTAAATCACATGGGTAATGTTATTCCATGCTGTCACCTTAATGCTAAAATGTTAGAATATCCAGTAAGTAATATTAATAAAGATAAATTTGAGGACATACTTGAAGAACAAGACTATATATCTGATATTAATTTGAAAAATGTAACTATAGAACAAGCTATAAACGGAAAAGTTTGGACAGACATAAAAAACAGTTGGACATCAGATAACAAGATTCCTCGTTGCGAGCAAGTGTGTAAGCAAAATAAAAGAGATAAATTTGTGAAGGAAATATTATGAATAAGAAAATATCAAGCCTAGCAGGTATAGTATCACATTGTCAACGTAATTGGATTGAATCGAAAAAAATACCCGAAAAGCATGTAAATTATATTATTGAAGCCTGTACGGATATGCCAACAAAACAACAAAAAGACGTATACTCATTAGTAGCAATTACAGATAGAAAAATAATTATGGAACTTTTCGAAACTTGTTATGAAGAGAAGGATTATGCAAGAACATTTAAAAGAAATACACAAGTATTGGCAAATTTATTATTAGTATGGATACCTAGTAATAGTATTAAAGGAACTGATTCATATCGCCAATCGTTAGGAATAGCTGTAGGAATATCGGCCGCCGCGGCCGCACTTGCAGGAGCAGAATTAGGATACCGCACAGGATTTTGTCGATGTATTGATGAAGAAAAATCCAAAAAGGTACTTGAATCTTATATTGGAAAAATAAAAAAAGAAGAAGTACCTCTTATGTTAGGAATAGGAATACCAGATGAAAAATTTGCACATAATGTTATGGCAATAAATGGTGCAAGGTTTGGACATAAAATTAGCGACGATAAACCTAATCGCAAAGTATACAGACTAGCATAGGAATATTTTAATTGACAAATATATATAAAAGTGCTATAATCAACTATGAATGAAGATTTGAAATGGTCGAACTATGACTTCTCTAAAATACCGTTTGATGATATTGTCAGTGTGGGTCAACGTACTCTGCTTTATCGTGATCTATTTACTGTATCCTGGCTCCTCGGCCGCTTCTGTAACTACAGATGTAGTTATTGTTGGCCCTACGCACGAAGTGATAGAAAAGATCACAGACCTACCGATTTGTGTATTCGAACGATCGACGAAATCAAGCGACAAGCCCGGGGAAACGGATTCAATAGCTTTCACTTTTCATTGTCAGGGGGTGAGCCTACCTTTCATCCAGGATACTTGGACATTCTCAAACACCTCGCCCAAGATGTAGTAAACACAAATTATACAAGTATACACATGACTTCAAACTGTTCACGTAAAATGAATTGGTTTGAAACCTATGTAGAATATGCAAAACCCTTTCATAGAGCTAGTATTACTGCAAGTCTACATACTGAACATGTAAACACACCTGTAAAGATGCAGGAGTTTGCTGACAAACTTATATTTTGCCAAGAGCATGACGTACAAGTTACAATTAATATGGTTATGGTACCACAGTGGTTTGAACGTGATTGGGATAATGCATTATTCTTCCATGAGCAAGGAATCAATGTAACACTAAAGCCACAAAGTGATCCTACAGCAAGTTTTGTTGTAGATGGATATACTGAAGAACAATTACAAAAATTATATAACGGAATGCCACAACGTGCATATACTGATAAAAAACGTAAATGGGCAAACAGACCAAAACCTAAATTTAGTTTACTTCCACCTATGGAAGTAAGCACAGGGGAAAGAATACCTGCACATTATCAAGTTGAGTTAGAAGATTCTAATGGCGATAAGTATTATATGGATCAGGCAGAAAGATTTAATGCTTTTAATTTTAATAAGTTTAAAGGATGGAGTTGTAATGCAGGATACAGCGGAATTATTATTAGAGAACCAGACGGCAGTATAAAACGTAGCTATAGTTGTAGAGATGTGCCTTTGGGTAATATTGAAACAGGTTTTAAACTTTTTGACAGTCCTATGCCGTGTATTACAGATAGTTGTGTATCAAGTGCAGATTCTAAGATACCAAAAAGGAGAATATTATGATAGAAAATGTTTCAAATTTTGATGACGAATCATGGGGACCAAAAGCAGAGAAATTAGCATTTGGCATTTTGACCCGACAATAGTTGATAAAGAAGAAGATGTTTTTATGAAGGTATGTAATAGGGGTAGCTATGTTTAATTGGCAAAATGTGGAAGTATTTAACGTGCCATACAAATTTGTTATTTGTGATAACTTTTTACAAGACTATGATGACAATTTATTTCCTAACCAAGAATGGTGTAATAAG
>Ga0233444_10006059_pt1 | contig 10903 bp, 13 predicted proteins | sample SI_124_October20_6_FD_182792 | JGI IMG/M metagenome (GOLD analysis project Ga0233444, IMG submission 182792) | Seawater microbial communities from Saanich Inlet, British Columbia, Canada - SI_124_October2016_10_MG | ecosystem: Environmental > Aquatic > Marine > Inlet | place: Canada: British...
ACAATTAAGTATGTTAAATACAGATGAAGCCCTAGAAATTACTCCTAAATCATGTAGATTAAGAAAATCAATATTAAATCCCCATGATAGAAAAAGACAATCTAAAGCCTCTTAAAGTTTAAATTTAGATTTTACACTATCCTTTAAAAATCCTTTTACAGTATCTATTGTCATTGATTGAAAGCTTTTACCAAAAGAATTGATTTGATTTATTACTTTTGGAGGCATTGTAATAATATCACATTTTAATTGTTTAGCTTGTATATAGTTATAAGCCTCTCTTGTGCTTGCCCAAAGTATTTCAATATTCTTATTTTTTTTTGTTAATGAAATACTTTTCTTAAATATTGGAAGTGGATCTTTACCTTTGTCAGCCATTCTACCAGCAAAAATAGATATAATTGATTTTGTTTTTTTGTTTAATTTTTTATAGATTTTTTTTGTTTGTTCGTGAGTGTAAACTGCTGTTATATTTAATTTTATACCTTTATCACTTAATTTTTTTATAACTGAACCCATAAACAAACCTTTAGAATTAACTACTGGTATTTTCACATAAACGTTTTTGCCCCAAGCGTTTATTTTATATGCTTGTTTGAGCATTTCTTTAGGTTCGTCTGCAAAAACTTCAAATGAAATTGGTTTTTTTTTACAAACTTTTAATATTTTTAATGAATAATCTTTATAGTTTTTAGCTCCAGCAAGTCTCATTAAGCTTGGATTAGTTGTAAAACCATCAACAATAGATTTTTTATTAAAAAATTTTATTGTTTTAAAATCGGCAATGTCACAAAATATTTTGGTTTTCATCAGTCTAAATTTTTTACAATATCTTCAGTCATTTTTTTAGCATCGGCAAATAGCATTAATGTATTGTCTCTATAGAATAATTCATTATCCACACCTGCGTATCCAGGGGATAAACTTCTTTTAACAAATAAAACTGATTTACATTTTTCTACATCAAGAACTGGCATACCAAAAATTGGGCTTTTTGGATCTGTTTTAGCAACAGGGTTGGTTACGTCATTAGCTCCTATAACAAAAGCTACATCAGAATTAGCAAAATCATTATTTATATCTTCAAGTTCAAAAACTTCATCGTAAGGAACATTGGCTTCAGCTAATAAAACATTCATGTGACCTGGCATTCTCCCGGCAACCGGATGAATTGCGTAAGTAACTTTGATATCATTTTTTTTTAATTTATCTACCATTTCTCTAAGAGCGTGCTGTGCTTGTGCAACTGCCATGCCGTATCCTGGAACTATAATCACTGAAGAGGCATTTTTCATTAAAAAAGCTGCATCTTCCGCGTTACCACTTTTAACTGGTTTTTGATCTTTCTTTTCTTTTGCATTAACAGAGGAGCTATCTGCACCAAAACCTCCAAGAATAACACTTATGAAAGATCTGTTCATTGCTTTACACATAATGTATGAAAGAATTGCTCCAGATGATCCCACCAGTGCACCCGTGATAATTAAAGCTGTGTTTTCTAAAGTAAATCCAATTCCTGCTGCTGCCCAACCTGAATAAGAATTAAGCATTGAGATCACGACTGGCATATCTGCGCCGCCAATTGGTATTATTAATAAAATACCAACTAAAAAAGAAATTGTTATTAAAGTCCAAAAAATATTATCTGACTGACTTTTACATAAATAGAATATTAAAACAAAAATTGCTATCCCGAGAATTAAATTTAAAAAATGCTGACCGCTGAAAGTAATTGGAGAGCCCGACATTATTCCTCTAAGTTTTAAAAAAGCTATTATTGAACCAGAAAAAGTAATAGCTCCTACAGCTGCGCCAATAGACATTTCTACTAGACTGGCTAACTTAATATTTCCAATTGCTCCAAGATTAAAAGCTTCAGGATTTAAATAAGCTGCGATAGCCACAAATACTGCAGCTAACCCCACAAGACTGTGAAACCCGGCCACTAATTCTGGCATTGCTGTCATAGGTATTTTAAAAGCTATAAAAGCACCTATAGCTCCACCGATAACTAAGAAAATAATTACATATGCTAATGAAGCCGAAAAACTTCCAACAGATAAAAATGTTACAACAATTGCAATTACCATACCTGCAATCCCAAAATAGTTACCTTGTCTTGACGTATCTGGAGAAGATAAACCTCTTAATGCAAGAATAAATAAGATACCTGATATCAAGTAAAAAACTGCAGAAAGATTAGCTGATATCATTACTTCTTACCCTTCTTTTTCTTATACATTTGAAGCATTCTCTGAGTTACTAGAAAACCTCCAAAAATATTTACTGCTGCTAAAATAATAGCAGTAAATCCAAATATACTTGATGTGCTAAAAACATTTTCCGAGGAACCTGCTAGTGCTGCAATTATCGCTCCAACAATGATTACTGATGAAATAGCATTAGTAACTGACATTAAAGGTGTGTGCAAAGAAGGCGTTACACTCCAAACAACATAATAGCCTATAAAAATCGATAATATAAATATACTCAACCTAAATATAAATGGATCTATTTCCATTATTTTAACTCCTTGATTAAAGTTTTTTCTATAATTTCATCTTCCAAATTAATATTAAAATCTTTTTTTTCTTTGCTAAATAAATTTCTAATAAAGCTAAATAGATTTTTTGCATAGAGATTTGAAGCCGTTAAAGGAAGTCTATTCATTAAATTGTTAACTCCAATTATTTTAATGCCATTAACAATATTAATTTTACCGATTTCAGAAAAAGCTGCATTTCCGCCCTGCTCTACAGCTAAGTCATAGACTATGGAACCAGGTCTCATCAGTTTAACCAATTCTTCACTTAAAATTCTTGGAGCAGGTTTACCTGGTATTAGCGCAGTGCAGATTACAATATCATTTTTTTTGAGAGCATTTTTCATCATCTCAGTTTGTTTTTTTTTAAAATCTTCACTAACTTCTTTTGCGTAACCACCTTTAGTTTCTAAATTTTCAGATTGATCAACTGTCAAAAATTTTCCACCTAAACTTTCAACCTGTTCTTTTGATGCTGCTCTTACATCAGTCGCAGAAACTATTGCGCCTAATCTCTTGGCAGTTGCTATTGCTTGTAAACCTGCAACACCTGCACCGATAACTAAGACTTTTGCAGCTGAAACTGTTCCAGCAGCAGTCATCATCATAGGAATAGCTTTTTCAAATTCATATATTGAGTCAATAACAGATCTATAGCCAGCTAAATTTGATTGCGATGACAAAACGTCCATAGATTGAGCTCTTGATATGCGAGGCAATAATTCAAGAGAAAATACTTTAATATCTTTTTTTACAATATTTTTAATTTTACTTTGATTTTTTGCAGGATTTAACATTCCTATTAAAATAGTTTTATCTTTTAAACTTAAAATTTCATCATCCGATGGACAATTTACTTTAGTTAATAAATTACAATTACTTAACACTTCTTTTGAAGAGTTTTTAATTTCTACACCTACTGCCTCGTATTCTTTATCTGTTATTCCAATATGAGTTGCATAATTATTCTCTATAATAACTTTTAGATCTAAATTAATAATATTTTTTGCAGTTTCAGGAGTTATTGAAACTCTTTTTTCTAATGATAAATTTTCTTTTATTGATCCTACTATCATTTATGAAATTGTTCTTAAATTAAAGTAAAGTTAAAGCAAGTATTACTAAGATCGTGATTACTGCAATTGTGCCCCATAAAACAAATTTAGTGAAACCATTATAAGTCTTTTTAAAATCTTTCTCGTCCATTTAATTAACCTTGACGAGCTTTAAACTTTGGATTTTTTTTGTTTATTACGTAAAGTTTTCCTCTACGCTTAACTAGCTTGGAGTTAAGATCTCTTTTTTTTAATGACTTTAATGAGCTAGCTACTTTCATAATTTTTTAAAGCCTGGCAATGTCCTACTCTTCCATATCTTAAGACAAAGTACCATCGGCGCTGAAGGACTTAACTTCCGAGTTCGGGATGGGATCGGGTGTGGCCCCTTCGCAATAATCACCAGGCAAGTTCTTATATTGTTTTTAATAAGTGATGTAAATACCTTATAATGCGCATTTTACAGGATAATTGGTGGGCGTGATAAGAATTGAACTTATGACCTCTTCGATGTCAACGAAGCGTTCTACCACTGAACTACACGCCCTATTAATAAAAATTTAATAAATATATTTTCGATAAATTTTTTTGTCGTTATTAAATTTTAAAAGCCTTTGTTCACCAATTTTTTTATATTTAAACAAGTTATCATTAATCCTATAGCAATTAATATATTTCCAAATCTCTTTTGTATAAGTTTCAATTACAGGGTTTTCACAAATGTGAAAAACATTTAAATTTCTCTCTAATGCTTCAATAACAGACCCTGTTGGTCCAATAAATACTGAAAAATTTGATTTAATTTTTTTGTTTTTAGAATAATCTTTAATCATGTTTTTAATATCAGCTATTAAGTTTAAATGCTTTTTGGATTTAAAACATCGCGGATGATTTTTTATTTCTAACAATGAAAAATCACTTTTTTTATATTTCATTAATTCTAAAAAAGATTTTAAAATTTTTTTTGAGCTACTAAATTCAATTGGAAGAAAAATTTTATTATTCATTTCATTATTTGTGTATTTTTTGAACCTAGCAGATGGTAAAATTTTTAAATCTAAATTTGACCAACCGAAGAATTTTTTAAGTGCATATTTTTGAGAAATACTATTGATAAGTAATTTATTTGGATGACCAGCTCTTTTAAACAAATTTGTTGGTAATCCAATCGGAAAAGAGTGAATATATCCAAAAGTATTAATTTTTTTTCTCATTTGCGATATTTTAAAAAAAATAGTATTTTGGAATGGCTGACCTTCATATGGCATTATTATTTTTTTTAGGCCCTTAAAAATAAATCTATCAAAATCTCTGTAAACATACAAAGCTAAAATTGAAAAATATGAAATTTCTTGATTTATAAATTTAAATTTACTTTTTTTATAGAGGATATTTTTAATAATTTTTTTAAAGTGTAAAAAACTAAATTTAGATTTTTTACTAAAAACTAATGCGATATTTTTATTAATTTTTCTTGGTAATTTATCATCTAAATATATTATATACCAAAAAACATCATTGCATTTACTGGAGTTGATATTGAAATATTTATCATGAAACTCACCTGCTTTATTAAAGTCTTTTAGAGATCCCCAATTAACAACTATGGATTTATAGTTCTTAATTTTTTTTTCATCATGTATAACTGTCTTAAAATCTTGGATTTTTAATAAATTACAAAAGTCTATAATTGTTGTTTTGAGATAAATTTTAAAATACTTTATTTTATTTAAAAAAAAATATATTTTGGCATTCCCCTTTGTTGTTGCAAAAGGGCAAAGATAAAATAAACCAAGCCTTGAATATTCTAACTTTGTAATTTTTTTTGATTTGAAAAAAAATTTAATTTTTCTTACTAAATCTTTCTGTGCAAAATCTGTGATTATCATTCACCACCGGCTATAGTGATTTTTTCATTTGCAATATATGTATTATTTTCTGATGCTAAAAAATATATCATGTCTGAAATTTCTTTTTTTTCAGCAGATCTTTTAATTGGAATAAGATCAATTCGTTGGTTAATATTTTTATTTTTAATTTTTTTTATCATTTTTGTTTTTACAACACCTACTCTAAGAATATTAGTTAATAAGTTATGTTTTATTAAATTTTTCATATGTGATGATATAAATTCTAAGGAATGCTTCGAAAAAGAATAATTAAACGTACTATTTCCCCCTCCGTATTTTACTCCAATACTACTTACATGTAGTATTCTTCCAAATTTTCTTTTTTCCATTTTTTTTATTAAATTTTTTTGAATTAAGATCGGTATTAAAGTGTTTATTTGCAGACATTTTGTCATATTTTCTAAATTTGCTTTTTCAAAACTAATATTATCGATATATCCCACAAGATTTACATATGATGATATCTCAAAACTTTTTATTTTTTTGAGAAAAGAAACTAATGAATTATATTTTTCAAAATCAGACTTGAATAAAATTAAATTTTTATTGTGATCTTTTTTTATTTTTTTTAAAAATTTATTATTTTTATTATAATGAGATATTACTTTCCAGCCACTGTCTAAAAACTTTGAAACTACTTGCAAACCAATATCTGAACTTCCTCCTAGTATTAGTACTGTTTTTTTTAAATTGTGTCCCATACTTCAGCGTGTTTTTTTCCAATTAATTCTCCATTAACATCACAAACATTGCATGGTGCAAATTTACGATTACCTTCATTTAATTTTTTTCTTAAATTAATAGCTTTTTTAGAAGTCCAAATTTCTTTAAAAGTTTTATGGTTTAAATTACCAAGGATGATTTTTTTTCCCCAGTCATGTGGACACATCAGAACATCTCCATTATAATCCATAAAAAAAGTATAACCAGGATAAAAACATTTTGCTTTAAGTTCTTTTTTAAGAGGCATTATTTTATATTCGGCATTTTTCATCATTCCAGCTCGGTTGCTTATCGTCAAACCAAAATCTTTTTCCTCGTTAAAATATCTGTGCCTAATAACGTATTGATCCACGTTTAATCTAGCTTCAATACACATATCTTCAAACATTTTAGCATCCTCTGGCCCATCATAAACACTAATTAAAATTGTATCTAATCCTGATTTAAAAAGCATATTCAGTCTGTTTATATTTAAAACATCTCCATTTGTAACCATTTCGACTCTAGCATTAGGTAGGTTTGATTTTGTTTGAAGAATTAAATTATAAATATTTTTATCAAGTAAAGGTTCAACAAAACCAGAGTATCTTACTACTCCTTTATAGTCTTGTTCTTTTAGTTCGTTTATAAGCTTTGTGTGCAAATCTGATTTTATAAAATCTTTAACATCTTTAAAATTTGGATCACTTCTAGGACAAAAACTACATGTTCTATTGCAAGTGCCGGACTCGCTTATTTCTACCTCAGAAGGAAGAGGGAAAGGAGTTCCTCTAAGTAATTGAAAACTGTTATCGGTAATATTTTTTTTTCTTTCGATGCTTGGATCTAGAAATTTAATTTTTTTCATTTTTTTTTAAAATCTTAACAACTTTTATCATATCTTCTTTTATATCTACTGATATACTTTTATTAGATACTTTGACCATTTTAATTGGTATCTTTAAATCAAAAAACCTAAGTATTTCAATATCCTCTAAATTTTCAATAATGCTTTTGCCCCGAAATTCATAAAACTTTTTTAATTCTGAATAATTAAAAGCATATATACAAACCTGTTTAAAATATTTTATTTTTTTAATATTTTTTTTTTTTGACCCTGGTATTAAAGATCTAGAAATATACGTAAGGTCTGAATTTTTATTAATTACAATCTTTGGAACATTATTGCTAATTGCATTTTTGTAATTTATGTCACAGTATCCACATATAACATGATTTTTATACTTTATTTTTTTTTGAATTATTTTTTTAATATCTAAAGGATCGATAAGAGGCTCATCTCCTTGTACATTTATATAAAAGTCAGATTTTATTTTTTTAGCTACATGAAAAACTCTATCTGTTCCTGTTTTACAATTCTTTGGTGTTATCAGTGATTGATATCCATGTTTTTGACAAACTTTCATAATTGGCAAGCTATCTGTAGCTATTATTATTTTTTTTAATGAAATTATTTTTGCACAAATTTCGGCTACCCTAATTATCATTTCCTTCCCTAATATTTTTTTTAAAGGTTTTCCAGGAAATCTTGAGGATTTAAATCTTGCAGGGATAATTATATGTGCGTTGGTCATTTGTTCGATTTAAAATTTAAAAGTTTAAATTTAGTTTTGGTTAAACTTTGTATTTTATTTTTGAAATATTTATTTACGAAAATTTTTAATAATTCCTCTGTATTATCATAATCTGGATCAGATTTTTCATAACCATCAAAACCAGCTAATCTTAAAGATTTAGCTTTTCCTGAGATAACTAAACTAAATGCGTATCCAATGGCTAGAGGGTTAGGCAAAATACAGTGCTTATTTTTAGCAGAGACTTGTAAATCTGGCTTAATTAGAATTCCATAATCATAACAACTAATAGATTTTAAATTTATAGATTTTCTAAAATTTTTGGAAAAAGATGAAATCGGAATTACAAATTTACATTTGAATTTTCTAAGCTTTATTTTATCAGAGGTAATTCTAAATGGATGACAAATTGCTCTAAGGTTAATATATTTTTCATTAATAGAAGAAAATGTGTTGAGTGAGATAACAAATAAATTATTTCTAATTATTTCTTTTTCAATTCTTCTTACATTTTTTTTTAGGTTTTTTCCTGGACCTAAAATTAAAATATCTTTATTTTTTAAAAGATTTTTAGGACACCATTTTCCATTAATTTTTGTAGAAATAAAATTAATAGAATTAACTAATTTATATGGATTATATTTCTTAGTATTACTTTTTGCTAAAGATGAAAGAATTTCATTATATTCTAATGGTGAATATCTTTTATCTGTAAGAATTTTTTGTAAATAAGTAGGGTGTATTTTTTTTTGAGCTGCAAACTTATAATATTTATTGGGTCCCCATTTATATATTTTTTTAAGCTTGTTGAAATATAGTTTAATTTTTGTAAACTCTTTAGTAATTTTATAACTATTGGTATGCCTTAGAATTTCCTCTGTCTTTAAATTTCCGGGTCCCCTCCCCATTCCAGTAATTGTAGAGTCAATCCATTTAAAATCATTCTTTATTGCTAGAATGGAATTTTGTAAAGCTAACTTTAAATTATTATGAGCATGCAATCCCATTTCACCATGCCAATTTTTTTTCAGACAAGAAATAATTTTTTTTAATTGTCTGGGTTTTAAGCAACCAAGACTATCAGCTATATAAATAATAAATATTTTATTTTTTTTTAAAAAATGCAAAATTTTTTTTAATTTTATATCGTTTATTTCCGATATTTGCATAATATTTACAAATATTTTTAATTTTAATTTTCGTAAATATTCGAAACACTCTTTTAAATAAAAAACTTCATGATGATGGCAAGCAAGTCTAACAAAAACAATCTTATTTATATTTTTTTCATTTATTAACCTTTTTAAAATTTTTATTTTAAATTTATTATTTTGTATTAAATCCCCTACATTCACCATTATTCCAATTTTTAAATCTTTAGGTATATGTAAATTTTTTATTAGATTTTTATCTGTATAAGCTGTTAATCCTTTTTTTGTATTTTCTTCGTAAAATCTAAAACCTAATTCAACATATCTTATTCCAGTAGAATAAATATTGTTTATGTAACTCTGTATTATTAATTTTGAAAAATTCCAATTATTATAATATCCACCATCTCTTAACGTACAGTCTAATAAGTTAAATTTTTTTTCGTTCATATTCATATTCTAAAAAATATAAAATTAAGTTTTAAGTAAAGGTTTCTGACTTAACAAAATATTAAATAACACAAATAAATTGATATCTTTTGAGTTGGTGATAATTCTTGTTATAGCTCTACCAATTCTTCCAAAACCATTTAGCCCGACTCTTATCATTTTAATATCCAGTAATTACAATGTTGTTCAAAAATTGAACATTAGTTATTTTTATAAGATAATTCAATAAAATACTCAATCTTATTCCTCTTTTTCTCCATTTATTTTTTTTGCTATTTGGATTGCAATTAATTCAGCATTTTTTTCTGTTACTCTATAATTGTATCTTTTTGGCTCAATAAACATCTTATTTGTGTCGTCAAACCTTCCTTTTTTTATTGTATCCATCCAAACTATAAAATCTGCATCAAAGTCTTCTCTCGTTTGAGGAGTTGGACAAACAAAATCGGCTATAACATGCTTGTTTTTATTTAATGCACTATTAGCTAAGTCTTTCATTCTGTTAGCTTGTCTTTTTCTTCCTTCTAAACTAAAGTCCCAGTCGTTAGCCTCACTTCTAACCTTATCAGCATTGATCCAAACGGCATTGATAATTTTATGCAAAATATTTGCAAGATAAGTTTTACCTGCTCCTGGTAAACCCATTATTAAAATTTTTTTTGCTTTATTCATTATCGAGTAAAAATATATCTAAGATATTTTTTGATTTTTAATTTTAAAATGTTCATTCTTAAGTAATTAAAATTACTTATTTTTTTAAATTCAGATTTATTTAATTTAATCCAGCCTTTAAACTCATTAATATATGTATTGTAATTATTATTTGAAAAATTATTTGGATGATATCTATATGTCATAAGGGGCTCTTGTAAAGGGTAAAAGCTTTCACTTAAACTTAATTTCAAAAAAAAATCGAAATCACCGATAATATTATAATTGGGATCAAATTTATATTTTTGAAAAATTTTTTTATTTAATAATATTGCACCGATTCCAATTGTGTACTTTTTTAGTAAATGCATAGTTATAAATCCTGATGGCAGTTTTTTATTCTCATTGATATGTTTTTTTTTATTAATTTCATTTAGAATAAAATATTTTGAATAAGTTATGTTGCAATTTGACTCTTTTATTCTGTTAAGATGTTTTTCTATGAAGTTTTCATTCCATAAATCATCGGTATCTAAAAAACAAATATATTCTCCAAGTGTCTTTTCTAAAGCTAGATTTCTTGCTTTGTAAAGTTTTTCAAATTTTTTTGCTAAAAAATATCTTATTCTTTGATCTTTATATTTTTTTAAAATCATAGAACTTTTATCTGTTGAAATATTATCCCAAAAAACTAATTCCCAGTTTTGGTAGGTTTGATTAAAAATACTTTTTAAAGAGTCCTCCAAAAACTTTTCACCATTATGACAATTCATAATAATACTTACAAGAGGGTGTCTTTCTTTTTTATTTAGCATAAGAATTAATCATTTGTAAAAGCCCTTTATTA
>Ga0233444_10006063_pt1 | contig 10899 bp, 8 predicted proteins | sample SI_124_October20_6_FD_182792 | JGI IMG/M metagenome (GOLD analysis project Ga0233444, IMG submission 182792) | Seawater microbial communities from Saanich Inlet, British Columbia, Canada - SI_124_October2016_10_MG | ecosystem: Environmental > Aquatic > Marine > Inlet | place: Canada: British...
ATTTATTTGTCTTTCTAATTTTTCTATTAAGAAATTCTTTAATTTTCCTTCAGGTAATTTTTCTAGTACTTCGCTTAAAAAACCATTTATTAACATTTGGTATGCCTCTGTTTCGGGTATACCTCTTGATTTTAAATAATGTATTGAATTTAAATCAATACTGCCTGAAGTAGATCCGTGAGAACATTTTACGTCATCGGCATAAATTTCTAGTTCAGGTTTTGCATCAAATTCGGCTGCGTCATCTAAAATTAAAGCTTTGCTCAATTGATATGCGTCAGTTTTTTGTGCAATATTTTTTACAAAAATTTTTCCCTGATAAACACCTCTGCTTTCATTATTCAAAACATTTTTTACTTTTTGATAGCTATGACAATTCGGAGCTCTATGATTAATACGTGTCTTTATTTCTTGATGTTCATTTTTCACTAAATTTAAAGCAGAAAAGACACTACTTTTTGAATGTTCTTCATTAAGATTAATTTCAATATCTAACTTATTAAACTTTAAACCTGAAGAAATTAAATAATTTTCAAAGTTTGAATTTTTTTCTAAATCACTTTTGATATATTTATAAAAATATCCATTACATTTAGAGTTATTTATTAAAATATTATTTAAAGAAGAGTTTTTTTTGATCTTAATATTCTCCATAGTATTCACCATGAAATTTTCTTTTGAAGAATTATCTATATAATTTATTAAATTTAATTCAGAATTTTCATTAATTATTATTGAATTCTTATAATTAATAATTGTCTCCTTCTGCAAATTTGAAAAATTATTATAAACAACTAATGGTTTTTTTAATTTATAGTTTTTAGAAATCTCTAATAAGAAGCCTCCTGAAGCCAAAGCATGATTTAGGAAATTTAGTGAATTATTTATATCTAAATTTTTTTCTTTCTTATAATTGAAATTTTCAATAGAAATTTTATTTTCTTCTTCATGAAAAAAATTAGAAGATACAAATCTTCCATTACATAATGAGATAAAATTATGTTCAAACCCTTCAATTAATTTAAAATTTTTTTCTTTTGGAAAAAAATCATTATTTACAATATTATTAAAATTTTTACTTAAAATTGAATTTAGGTCAGAAAATTTCCAATCCTCATCCCTTTTATTAGGGAAGCCAGTTTGATAAAAAAGATCTAGGTTTTTTTTTCTTAAATCTACTTCTTCTGAAGAAAGATCTTTAATTTTTTCAACTTTAAAATCGTAATATTGTTCCATTAAATTAAGTTTGTATAACCTGTTTTTTCTAATTGAACTCCTAAATCCGCATTACCAGTTTTAATAATTTTACCATTAGATAAAACATGGATAAAATCTGGTTTAATGTAATCTAAGAGTCTTTGATAATGAGTTATAATTAAAAAAGCATTGTCTTTATTTTTATAAGAATTTACTCCATCAGCTACAATTCTCAATGCATCTATATCTAATCCTGAGTCCGTCTCATCTAAAATTGATAATTTAGGTTGAAGGAGTTTCATTTGTAAAATTTCATTTTTTTTCTTTTCACCCCCAGAAAAACCAACATTAAGTTGACGTGATAAAAATTTTTCATCAATTCCAAGCTCTGAAGCTTTTTCCTTAATTAGTTTTAAAAAAGTTAAGGTATCTAATTCCTTTTCACCTTTTGCTTTTCTAACTGAGTTCAAAGAAGTTTTAAGAAAAATATTTGTGTTAACACCCGGTATTTCAAGAGGATATTGAAATGCTAAAAAAATTCCTTTTTGTGCTCTTTCTTCAGTAGAAAGTTCACTTAAGCTTTCCTCGTTATATTTAATATCACCTTTTGTTTTATAGCCAGGCTTACCTGATAATACATTTGCTAAAGTACTTTTTCCTGAACCATTTGGACCCATAATCGCATGAACTTCCCCTGGTTTTATGTTTAGATTTAAACCCTTTAGAATATGCTTATTATCAATTGTTGCTTCTAAATTTTCAATATTTAACATTATCCTACACTTCCTTCCAAACTGATCGCCACAAGTTTTTGCGCTTCAACTGCAAATTCCATTGGCAACTGTTGTAATACTTCTTTGCAAAATCCATTTACGATTAAACTTACCGCTTCTTCCTGGTTTAAACCTCTTTGATTGCAATAATAAAGTTGTTCTTCATTTATTTTTGTAGTCGTTGCTTCATGTTCTATTGTTGAGGTTGCGTTATTATTTTTTATATAAGGAACAGTATGCGCTCCACATTTATTACCCATCAAAAGTGAGTCGCATTGAGTGTAGTTTCTGGAGTTACTGGCTTTATTTTTAATCTCTACTAGACCTCTGTACATATTGTCTGCATTACCTGCCGATATTCCTTTGGAAATTATTTTACTTTTTGTGTTTTTGCCAAGATGAATCATTTTGGTTCCGGTGTCAGCTTTTTGAAAATTATTTGTAATCGCTATAGAATAAAATTCTCCTACTGAATTATCTCCTTGCAAAATACAACTAGGATATTTCCAAGTAATTGCTGAACCTGTTTCAACTTGTGTCCAAGATATTTTTGAATTTTTTCCTCTACAAGCCCCTCTTTTAGTAACAAAATTATATATGCCTCCAACTCCTTTTTCGTCTCCTGGATACCAGTTTTGTACAGTTGAATATTTTATTTCAGCATCATCTAAAGCTATTAGCTCAACATTTGCAGCATGAAGTTGATTTTCATCTCGCATAGGAGCGGTACATCCTTCTAAATAACTTACATAACTGCCTCTATCCGCTATAATCAAAGTTCTTTCAAATTGACCTGTCTCCGTTGCATTTATTCTAAAATATGTAGATAATTCCATTGGACATTTAGTGTTGGGAGGTATGTAAACAAACGAACCATCAGTAAATACAGCGGAATTCAAAGTTGCAAAATAGTGGTCACTCAAAGGAATAACGGAACCAAGATACTTTTTAACTAAGTCAGGATGCTTCTGAATTGCTTCAGATATAGAACAGAATATAATTCCTTTTTTTGTTAATTCATCTTTAAATGTTGTTGCGACAGATACAGAGTCGAATACGGCATCAACTGCAATTCCATTTAATCTTTTTTGCTCAACAAGAGGGATACCAAGTTTTTTATAAGTTTCTAATATTTTTGGATCAATCTCTTCTAAGCTTTTAGGTTTTTCTGATGCACTTTTTGGTGCAGAATAGTAATATAGATCTTGGTAATTAATTTTTGGATATTTTGGTTTTTGCCAGTTAGGTTCTTTCAAAACTTTTAACCTGCTGTAAGCTTTAAGTCTCCAATCTAGCATCCACTTTGGTTCTTTTTTTATTTTTGAAATAAATTTAATGGTATCTTCATTAAGTCCTTTTGGAGATCGAATATTTTCTACATCTGTAGTAAAACCGTATTTATACTCTTTGTTATTTTTTATATCTTCAGTTTTCATTTGTTATTAATTTGAGTTTTTTTTTACTAAATCTTGCAATTTAACCTTCTCAAAAAAATTATTTATATGTTGATCAAGCTGATCCCATAGATTGTGCGTAATACATTTAGTAGATTTATTATTACAACCCTTTTTAGACTCTTTTTTACAATTCAACATTTTTACCTCTTCATCAACAGCAGAAATTATATTTGAGATTTTAATATCTTGAGCTGGTTTTTCTAAAACATATCCCCCTTTTGCTCCTCTCGTGCTTTTTACTAAATTTTTATTTTTTAATTTGATGAATATTTGCTCTAAATAAGGAAGTGAAATATTTTGCCTTAAAGAAATATCAGATAAACTTGTTGGTCCATTGTCTTTGAATAAAGCAAGATCAGCCATTGCCATAACTGCATATCTGCCTTTAGTAGTTAATTTCATAAATTAACCTTGTATTATAATATTTATTAAGCAATTCCTACTGAAATAGTAAGAATTAAAAAAAAATCATTGTCGCATTAAAACATGTTATAAATCATTACTTTTTTTAAAAATAATAATCATTATCAGGCATGAAAACTAAAAGTTTAGAAATATTTATTCCAGGTCCAGCAGGAAGACTGGAGGCTAAATATTACAAAAATCCAAAATTTGGTTCACCAGTTGCTATAGTTCTTCATCCTCATCCTCAATACGGTGGAACAATGAATAATAGAATTGTTCAACTTATGTATAATATTTTTTTAGAAAATGGTTTTTCAGTCATAAAAGTAAACTTTAGAGGTGTTGGGAAAAGTGATGGAGTTTTTGATAATGGTCAAGGAGAACTATCTGATGCAGCAGCAGCTTTAGACTGGATTGAAAGGCAAAATTTAGACTATAGTCAATGTTGGGTCTCAGGTTTTTCTTTTGGATCTTTAATTTGTATGCAGTTAATTATGAGAAGACCCGAGGTAAATAATTTTATCGCTGTTTCTCCTCAACCAAACGTATATGATTTTTCTTTTTTGGCACCCTGCCCTACTTCTGGACAAGTTATTTACAGTGAAAATGACGAGCTTGTCACTAAAGAGAGTATTATTGAGTTAGACAATAGAATTAAAACTCAAAAAGGTGTTGAAGTTAATTTTTCAAAAATTAAGAATTCAAATCATTTTTTCAAAAATAAAGAAAAAGAATTAACTGAAGAAATAACAAAATATTTAAAAGAAAAAACAGCTCTAATTTAACTTTTTATTATTTCTCCTCCAGAACAAGGTTTAAGGCATCCAGTGGTATCAGGAAAAGAAATTGGAAGTTTTAATAGTGATCTTATGGCTAAAAATGCAAAAGCTTGGGACTCTACAAAATCACCATTGATTCCATATTCATCAATTGGCTGAATAATAATATTCTTTAAAGTATTTTTTTTTATTTTTTCAATTAAAATTTTGTTTTTTCTTCCACCACCGCAAACGAGTACCTTCCAAAGTTTGTTGCTGACTTTAGACAAAAGTGAAAATAAAGCTGTACCAATAATGCGAGCGGTAAAATCTGTTAGTGTAGCTGCTCCATCTTCAAGTGAAAGGCCTCTTGCGAAAGAAACATCAAAATCATTTACATCAAAAGATAATGTATTTTGATTTGGTCTGTTAGCAAACAATTCTTGAGCTTGCTCAAAGATGATATCATTTCTTTTTCCCGTGGAGGCTAAAATACCATCTTTATCAAATTTATATTTTGAATTTTTTCTAACCCAAGAGTCTATTAAACAATTACCTGGTCCAATGTCTCTGCTTGTAAAACCATATGTGCCTACTGGTTCTACAATGATAGTTATATTTGATATTCCTCCTATATTTAAAATACATATCGGTAAATCCAATTTATGTTGCGTTGTAAGCAATTGATGAAATATTGGTGTCAAAGGCGCTCCTTCCCCACCATTTTTAATATCATTTTGTCTAAAATCATAAACGATATTTTTTTTTGTTATTTGTGATAACAGTTTTCCATCTCCAAGTTGATTGGATATTTTTTCTTGTGAGTTATGATAAATAGTTTGTCCATGAAATCCGACGATATCTATTTTTTTATCACCATTAATTTCTTTAATTACTTTTGCGTGAAATAAAGTAATTTTTCTCTCTAGATCACTTAGTTCTGTAGATAGTGTTTTTAAGACGTTGTTACTATTAATTTTTTCTTTAAGAAAATGGATATCTTTATAAATCTGGCTATCATACTCATAATATTTGTCTTTAATTACTTCATATTTAGAGTTTCCGTTAGATTGAATAATTGAAGCATCGACTCCATCCCCAGAAGTTCCGCTCATTAAACCTAGAGATGTGTATTCTTCGCTCATATTTATATTTATTTATAATAATTTTTGTATAATAGTATTTTATACAAATTGTACTATGAAAAATAAATTTTTATTAGAAATGCATTCCCGTGGATATCTTAATCAGTGCACTGATTTAGGCGCTCTTGATGAAATTTGTAATAAAAAATCAATTTTAGGCTATATAGGTTTTGATTGTACGGCAAGAAGCCTTCATGTTGGAAGCCTTTTACAAATAATGATTTTAAAATTGATGCAAAAATATGGTCATCAACCAATAGTCCTTTTAGGTGGTGGTACTACTTTGATTGGTGATCCTTCCGGCAAAGACTCTACTAGAAAGATTTTAGATCAAAATGAAATAAAAATTAATATAGAAAGTATAAAAAAGGTCTTTAATAAAATACTGGATACTTCTGATAAATATACAAAACCTATATTTGTAGATAACGCTGAATGGTTAACAAAATTAAATTATATTAAGTTTTTAAGAGATATCGGCAGTCATTTTACAATTAATAAAATGCTTACTTTTGATAGCGTAAAATTAAGACTGGAAAGAGAACAATCACTTAGTTACATGGAATTTAATTATATGATTTTACAAGCATATGATTTTTATCAATTATTTAAAACGAAAAATTGTATTTTACAAATAGGTGGTTCAGATCAATGGGGTAACATAGTAAGCGGTGTAGATTTAATTAGAAGAATATTAAAAAAAGAATCCTTTGGCTTAACATCTCCTTTAATTACACTTTCCTCTGGAGCAAAAATGGGTAAAACAGAAAAAGGTGCCATTTGGTTAAATGAAGATTTATTTTCTTCTTATGATTATTGGCAATTTTGGAGAAATACTGATGATCGAGATGTAAAAAGATTTTTAAACTTTTTCACTGAAATAGAACCAGATGAGATAAATAAAATTTGTGATGGTGAAAAGAACATAAATAAATTAAAAATTTTATTAGCAAATGAAGCCACAAAAATTCTTCACGGAGATAAAGCTTCTAATAAAGCAGAACAGACAGCAAAAGAAACTTTTGAAGGTAAAGGGGCAGGTTCAGGCCTTCCTGAAATACAATTAAAATCTAGCGTGGTTAATAAAGGTATAGGCCTTTTAGATCTTTTATCAAAAAATAATATTATGTCATCTAAAAGCGAAGCCAGAAGAGCAATAGCTAATAAAGGGTTGAAGATCAATAACGTTGTAGTAATTAATGAAAATAAGATACTTCATCATGTTGATTTTAAAGAAAAAATTTTAAAAATTTCTTATGGAAAAAAGAAACATTATTTAATTAAAATCATTTAGAATTTTTATTTCTTTCAATAATTTTTTGTATAAATCTTGGGGTTATAGACCTTAAAGGATTTATAGTTGTTTTTATTTTACCTGGGGGGCCTTTCATTTTAAAACTTATGCCAAATAATCCTTCACCAACTTCTTTTGGTATTACAATATTTCCTAATATTGGAATTTTTGAGATCATTTTATTTAAAGATTTTGCAGGTACTAAAGTTCCTCTCAAACTAGTAACTGTAGGATTTTGATAGCCTTCCATCAAAACAGAAATACTTGGTCCTAAGGCAAGTATTTCATTTAATTTTAGTTGATCTTTGTTTCTCTCCATATCAATTTCTAAAATATCAAAAGACAAACCCTCACCTTCTGCGAGATCTGCTAGGCCACTTAAATCAGCTAGTGAAAGTAACTTAACTATTCCGGCAGCATTTATTACTTTAAAGTTCTCAATCTTTAATTTTGAATTAGAATTGTCTCCATCAACAATTGAAGTATATAATAATTTTCCTCCTGTAAGTCCTTTAAAAAAACTGTATTCTGTTAAAAGAGGCTTTGTTAAATCAGAATAAATTTCTAAATATTTTTTTTCATTATTTTGATCTTTTTTAAGCGTAATATCTAAAAAATTATTTTCTCCAAAATCTCCTTTTGAGGTAATTTTTGTAAATTTTCCTTTTTCAATTTTTCCAATTAACTTAAAATTATTTAAATTTTCAGACAGAGGTGCTGTTATATTGATAAAATCAATTTCGATATCTTTGTTAATATGTGAAAACTCATTCAATGAATTCTTTTTATTTAAAAGCTTTGGTAAATTACTAGCGTCAAAATGATTTCCTTTTATTTTTATCTTTTTTTTATAAGAAACAGAAAAATCATTATTTATTTTACCATTTTTTTCAGTTTTAACTGAAATTGAATTTAGTGATAAAAATTTATTTTTTTTAAATTTCAAATCTTTTATAATAATTGAGTTATTCAATTCACTTAAGTTAATATTTTTAATTTTAAGCTCATTTTTTCTCTTTTCTAAATTTAAAGTAAAATCAAGAATTGAGTCTTTTGATTTTTTATAATTAATTAATTCAAGTATAACTGGTCTATTATATTCTCCATTAATTCTTAGCTTTAATAGCCCTTTTTCATTAACATTTTCTAATTCAAACGATAAAGGTGAATCATTGTTTAAGGAATATTTTCCTGAAAGAATTATTTTATTATTTTGTGAACTAAAGGCAGTTTTAAATTCTGAATTAACTAAAGTTAATTCTTTAATTTCTTCATTTGAAAAATAATTTTTAATAGGTTTTTCAAAATTCAAAATAGCTCTAGATATACTGCCATTATTCCTATAATCAAATTTTTTTACTTTGTAGGTTTGGTCAAAATCAATTTTAAGATTATTATATAAATCAGCTTCTAGATTGGTTATATTTTTTCCATATTCAAAATCTTTGATTAGGTTGGCATATTTTTTAAATTTATTATTAAATTTTACTTTAGTTTTAAAATTCATATCTAATGAAATTATCGGATTAAGTTTTACCTTTAAATCACCCTCTTCTATTTTCAGAGGGCCTGAATCGCTAAAAATATTTTTTAGTAAGATGTCAGACTTATCTGCAAAAAAACTGAATTTTGTTTTTTCAAATTTAACGCCATTAACAATTTCTGTTTTAAGATCTGAAACTGTCCCACGTGCTATGAAATTATCTATTGTGTTATTGTTGCTAAAATATACCTCTATTTCAGTGCTTAATTTACCTTCCTTAATATTTTTATTTATAAAACTTTTAAAATTAGATGGTTTGAAAGTAATTGATATTTTCTTTAATTGTTCAATATCAAGTTGATTTAAAACAAAAATAATTTTTTTAATTTTAGAATCCGAATTTATAAATGATTTGAAATCCATATAAACTTTAATGTTTTTTACTGGGATAAGGGTTGTTCGATAATTTACTTGAGAATTATTTGTCTCAAAGAACAAACTGATTTTTTTTATATCGAATTTAAATTTTATTGTTGTTAGTTCTAAATTAATATTATTATTTGTTTCATTAATTTTTTTTGAGAAAATGTTATTAAATCTTTTTGTTTCAATCCCAATTGTAGATAAGATTACTATAAATAAGATTAAAATTAACAATGTTAAAAAAGTTAGAGTGGAAATAAATTTTTTCATTATTTATTTTTAATTCCTTCCTCTATAAATTCATCAATATTACCATCCAAAACACTTGTAGGGTTGGTGTTTTCAATTTTATTTCTTAAATCTTTCACTAATTGGTATGGCTGTAAAACGTAAGATCTTATTTGATGACCCCATCCAATATCTGTTTTAGAATTTATTTCTTGCTGACTTTCTTTTTCTCTTTTTTGAGTCTCATGTTCAAATAATCTTGCTTTTAACATTTTGTAACAAGTTTCTTTGTTTTTATGCTGTGATCTCTGATTCTGACATTGAACTACAATTTTAGTAGGTAGATGGGTTATTCTTACTGCGCTATCTGTTGTATTTACATGCTGTCCACCTGCTCCGCTTGATCTATATGTGTCAATTCTCAAATCTTTTTCGTCAATTGATATATCAATGTCATCTTCTACTGCTGGATACACCCAAATGCTTGCAAAACTGGTGTGTCGCCTAGCTCCGCTATCAAATGGAGATATCCTCACCAGTCTATGAACACCTGACTCATTTTTCATTAAACCATATAAATAATTTCCTTCTACTTTGATTATTGATGATTTAATTCCAGCTTCTTCACCTTTATGCTCACTAATAATTTCATATTTATATTTTTTTTTATCAAACCATTTCATATACATCCTTCTTAACATGTCTGCCCAATCTTGACTTTCTGTTCCTCCTGCACCCGCATGAATTTCAAGATAAATATCATAATCATCATTTTCTCCAGATAAAAAACAATTGATTTCACTTTTTTTAATATCTTTAAAAATTTGATCAATTTTTATATTACAATCTTGAATTATTTCATCGTCCTTTTCTTGAGTTGCAAGAAGAAATAAATCTTTAATGTTTTGAATTTCATTATGTGATTTTTGAAAAGAATTTAAAATATCTTCAAAAATTTTTTTTTGTTTTACAGTTTTTTTTACTAGCTCTTTGTCTTTCCAAAAGTTTTCTTTAAGAAGAGTGTCTTCTAACTCTTTAAGTTTAAACTCCACATTATTTTCATCAAAGATACCCCCTAATATTATTAAGAGTTTTTTCTGTAAGTGCTAATTTAGTTTCAAAATTTTGCATTAATAAAATTGTCTAAATTTTACTAATGTATCACGGCCTGTGATTGAAATTGAGTCATTATTGTCAATGCTGTTAATATCTTTTAATTTAAGAGCCTCAATTATTGTATTTTTTTCTCCTGGTGCTGATTTTAAACCCGTATCATAATTTAATGAAGTTAAATAAATATTTTCTGGAATTGTAAAATCTTTGAAGTCTTCTTTATACAAGGCGTTTTCAACAAAATTTTTAAATACAGGTAATGCTGCTTTAGAGCCTGTTTCATACCTTCCTAAAGTTTTTGGGTTATCAAAGCCAATATAAACGCCAATTACTAAATTAGAAGTAAAGCCAATAAACCATGCATCATAGTTATCATTTGTTGTCCCAGTTTTACCCGCTAAGGGTACTTTAAGTTTTTTTAATTTTTTAGCAGTACCTCTTTCCACGGTTCCTTTAAGAATTGTTACCATTTGATAGGCTGTTTCTTCACTGAAAACTCTTTTATTAGTATTTTCAATTTTAGGGTATTTAAATGCTTGATTGATAAACTTATCACATCCAACACATTTTCTATTTTTTACCTGAAATATTGTTTTGCCTCTTCTGTCTTGTATTCTATAAAT